>OJIY01000064.1_pt1 | contig 131862 bp, 121 predicted proteins | sample 1596061 | NCBI WGS metagenome assembly OJIY01 (sample SAMEA4350111, study PRJEB24818) | metagenome | biome: human; feature: gut; material: faeces | place: Denmark | collected 2013-09 | reverse complement strand
GACAAAATAAGGCTTCAATATAAAATTTAACCTTTTATTAAATGCCGTAATGATGTATAATATCTGTAAGCCCAGCGGGGAAGGTATTAAGAAATTACGGGAGGATTCAGCATGAAGAAAATTTTATTTGTGGCCTCAGAAGGCGTACCGTTCATAAAGACAGGCGGTTTGGCGGATGTAGTAGGTTCACTGCCCAAATGCATCGATAAAAAATATTATGACGTACGTGTAATCTTGCCCAAATATGTATGTATGTCCCAGGAAATGAAGGACAGACTGAATTACAAAACCCATTTTTATATGGATTTCCATTGGCAGAACCAGTATGTGGGGATCCTGGAAGCCGAATATGACGGAGTAAAGTACTATTTTATAGATAATGAATTTTATTTTAACGGTTTTAAGCCTTATTGTGATAATGCATTGTTCGAAATCGAGAAATTTGCATTTTTCTCCAAAGCGGCGCTGTCCATACTTCCCGTTGTTGATTTCCGCCCTGATTTAATCCACTGCCATGACTGGCAGACGGGGCTTGTTCCCGTCTATCTTCATGAACGGTTCCAGGGAAGCGATTTCTATCGCGGAATCAAGACGGCAATGACGATCCATAACCTGAAATTCCAGGGCAAATGGAGCATTAAGGAGGTACAGGACATCACCGGTTTACCTATGTCATTTTTCACGCCGGATAAGCTGGAGGCCTATAAAGATGCCAATCTGCTCAAGGGCGGTATTGTTTATGCAGACGCGGTTACTACCGTGAGCGATACTTATGCGGAAGAGATTAAGACCCCCTTCTACGGAGAAGCGCTGGACGGCCTGCTCCGCGCACGCAGCGGTGACCTGCGGGGAATTGTAAACGGCATCGATTATGAGGAATACAATCCCGAAACGGATAAGTATATAACGCATCCCTTTAATGCAGTCAATTTCCGCAAAGAAAAGATTAAAAACAAACGTGCCCTTCAGGCTGATTTCGGTCTGAATCAGGATGATAAAGCGATGGTGCTCGGTGTGGTATCAAGGCTTACTGATCAGAAGGGTTTTGATCTCGTTGCTTACGTCATGGATGAACTTTGTCAGGATAATATCCAGCTTATGGTGCTTGGAACGGGGGAAGAACAATATGAAAACATGTTCCGCCACTATGCATGGAAGTATTCCGGCAAGGTATCCGCACAGATTTATTATTCGGAAGCCGTATCCCACAGAGTATATGCTTCCTGTGACGCCTTCCTGATGCCGTCCCTTTTTGAACCCTGCGGACTCAGCCAGTTAATTGCCCTTCGCTACGGGACCGTTCCTATTGTAAGGGAGACCGGCGGGCTGAAGGATACCGTTCAGCCCTATAATGAATTCGAAAGTTCAGGCACAGGATTCAGTTTTATGAATTATAATGCCCATGAAATGCTGGGCGCCATCCGGTATGCGGAACGGATTTTCTATGATAAAAAGAGGGAATGGAATAAAATAGTGGACCGGGGAATGGCCGCAGATTTTTCCTGGCAGGTATCTGCAAAAAAATACCAGGAAATGTATGATTGGCTGATTGGATAAAAAATTCAGAGTTCTTGTGGATGTATGTGTAAGAATAAGGGGGGAAACCATTCGGAACGGTTGAAAAAACCGGTTTCGGATGGTTTTCGTACGTTTAAAAACCTTCTCATTGGGAAGGATAAAAAATATAGAAAAAAACAGAGAGGAAAGGAAATCGCATGAAAAAATTTATGTGTCTGGCATTGACTGCAGCCCTGTTGTTAACGGGCTGTACGGGAAAAACAGATGAGGAAAGCGCCGGAACCGCAGGACAGGCAGAAAGCAGTACCGTACAGGAAACCACAAGTCCCGCAGAAACCACGCAGGCTGCCACACAGACGGCAGAGGAGGAAACACAGACCCAGACTTCTTCCGAAGGAGGCAGCATGAAGGCGGGGGCATACTCGTATCATCTGGAAACGGAAGAAAAATCCTGGTCTACGCCGAAAGGCCAGCTGGCGTGTACCGTCAAAATCCAATACCCGGTTTTTGAAGGGGATACAGAAGGCGAGAAAAAAATAAACGAATTTTACCAGGAGTGGATTTCCGGCAAAATGGAAGACTATGAAAAGAATCCCGAATCCATCGTGGGCTATGCGCTTCAATACCGTACTGAGGAAGAAAATGCCCAGACGTCGGAAACACAAGAAACCGAAACCTTTACTATGCCGCCCAGTGAAGAAGATTTTACGGTGGGCGGAGTAGTCGCACGGGATAATATAATATCTGTATTCCATGAATCCTATACCTATGAAGGCGGCGCACACGGTATGCCGGGAAGGCTTACTTTCCTTTTTGACTCGGAAACAGGAAAAGAATTGACCCTGTCGGGCCTGATAAACAAATCTGGGGATGAGCTGAATACCATGGTAAGAGGTAAATTCCTGGAATTGGTAGAAAAAGATACGGAAAACAGATTTTTTGAAGACGCGGCGGAGACATTGAACGCAAAAACGGACTTCATGGATTCCTATTACCTTAACGTGGAAGGTGTGGTATTTTATTCCTCCCCTTATGAAATCGCACCTTATGCGGCAGGCTATACGGAAGTGACGATTCCTTATGCGGATTTGGGTATGTAAAAACTTGCCGGTATATTCCCGTTCATGAATGCGCACAATATAAAGGCAGAAGCAAAATGAATGGAGGTATGGACATGGCAAATTTATCAGAACTCGATCTTCAGAACCTGCGCCATCTGATTGGCGGTTATGACACTTCTCATTGCAAAATGAAGGAATACGCTTCCTGTGCAGAGGACACGAAAGTAAAACAGTTCTTTGAACAGGGTGCAAAATCCGCAATGGAAAATAAACAGCAGCTTATGAAATTTTTGCAGTAAGGAGGAGAATAACCATGATGCAGGAAAAAACAATGGTATCTGATACTCTGGCAGGTATTAACGGTGAACTTGTCAGATTTGGGGAAATGATTCCTCAGACAGAAAATAAAGAACTGAAAAGCGCTTTGAAACAGATGCGTGCAGCATGTGAGCAGTCCCAGGAGCAGCTTTACCAGATCGCAAGGGATAAATCCTATTATGTACCGGCCCAGAAGGCCAGCCAGGAAGAAATTGACCATGTAAAGGGTCTGTTTACTTCAGGAACACTGTAAGAAAAGCTGAAAAGCCATTGCGCGGCATAAACGCCGTACAATGGCTTTTTTCAGGGAAGCCAGAGCTTTATATTATTATCAAATACAGAACGTGGGAAAACGGAAAGATAAAAATCCGTAAGATCCTGCAAAAAGGCCTCGTCCCCTTCCGGTACTTCGTTCTTTTTCCTGCCGTCGGCAGTAAGAAGGCTATCCGCATCGGGAGCCTCGGCAGGAGAAATGCTATCCGTTCCGACAGCCCCGAGGGAACCATCTTCCGTTCCAACATCTCCAGCGGAGGGAAGCCAGAGCATTCGGTAGGTTACCCCAAACAGACAGGCACGTACTTGGGTAAGAAAAGCACCGTTTCTTTGATAAAAACCGATTCTTCTTTTCCGAAGCGACTTTTCCTCGCCGCAGGAGGCGGTATCAGGGTCTTCGCATTCCAGAAAGCAGCCGGGGAAATCTGTCTGCTTTCTCATATTCTGCAGAAAAATACTGCCAAACCCCTTGTTCCTGTGTTCCTCCAGAAACGCATAATAATCCAAGAGCATTTTCTTTTTTTCTGCATCATGCAGCAGCAGGGCATATCCCAGAATCGATTCCGTTTCCCCTTTCCGGGAAAACAGGCCGTAACCCGAATACTGTTTCCGATCGATCAGGCTGCGTATGGAAGAGAGCGGTTTGCGTTCATCATCCGGAAAATGGGAAGAACCCCAGGTTTCATAAACAGATAAAATTTCATCCTGCTGTAAAGGTCTATAAATTTTTTTCATAATAGAAACCTTTCTTTATTCCCGCGGGCAACGAGCCAAACGGATGCACGAGTGCATCCACTTGGCGACCGCCGCGAGGGTCAAATACCCCGCAGCTCGCTGCGGGGTATTTGACCCCTGCGGGTATTTTACTCAAGCTGTTTTAAAGCGGTGATATCCGAGTCTATCATCATGGAATAGTTAGTATAATATACCACAAAGCCGGGTTTTCCGCCGCCGGGCTTCTTCACATTCTTCTTCTCCGTGTAATCAATCTCCACCTTTTCCTGGCCGCGCCCTTTGGAATAATGGGCCGCAAGACGTGCCGCATCCTCAAAGGTGCTGTCAGGGAGTTCATCTCCCCGGGATTTTACTACCACATGGGAGCCGGGAATCCCTTTGGCATGGAACCACCAGTCGTTGCCCGCGGCAAACTTGAAGGTTAACTCATCATTTTGAAAATTATTTTTCCCTACATAAATATCATACCCGTCGCTGCTCACATAATGGAAGGGACGGCTTGTAATTTTAACTTTTTTTGTTCCGCCTTTTCTTCGGATATAACCGCTCTCTATCAATTCTTCTTTGATTTGTACCAAGTCCTCTTCCTTCAGCGCGATATCCAGGGAATTGCTGATGGATTCCAGATGCTCAATTTCCGTTTTTGTTTCCAGGGTGAGCTGGGATAAGGCTTCAAAAGTCCTTTTCAGCTTGTTGTATTTGTCAAAATATTTTTTCGCATTTTCTCCCGGCGTCAGAGTGGGATCCAAAGGAATGGTAATCTCTTCATCGGTATAATAATTTAATGCCGTCATGGAACGGGAACCGGGCGTCACATCATAGCCGTAAGTGTTCAGCAATTCGCCGTAGACCCGGTATTTATCCTTTTTTTCCGTATCCTGCATTTGTTTCAGCTGCAGATCATATTTTTTGACATTCCGTTCCAGCGCGGTGGACACGATCCGCCGCAGATCGGAGGAACGCTGACGGATACGTGTTATGGTATTTTTTTCTGCGTAATAATCTTCAAGCAGCCGGGATATGGAATCATAGTCCTTTCTTGCGTTCTCGGGATAAGAGGTAAGCCGCAGAGCGGCATACTCCGACGGCGCATTATTTTCATACACAATACATGGCGCAAAACTGCCGGCACGCACCGAATCCATGATATCCTGAAAGCAGCGGAAGAGGGCTTCCCTTCCTGTTTCGTCCAGGGCCGCTGTGGAAAATTCTGCGTTTCCCCCCGCCCGGTAGCAGATTTCATGGGCTATTGCGGGAGACAGGCCTGTGAAGCTGGTATACAGTGCTTTGAAGCAAGGCATACTGCCTGCGGACAAGCGTGCCATAAAGGTTTCCCTGGTTACGGAAAGTGGATTTTCTTTATCCTGGGTATGGGGAATAAAATATTCCTTGCCGGGAAGAACCTCACGCACCGAGCTTACCAGTCCTGAAATATGCTTGATACTGTCGATAATGGTGCCTGACGGGCTGCTGAAAATAATGTTGCTGTGTTTGCCCATCAGCTCTACAATCAGCAGTTTCCTGCAAAGATCGCCCATTTCATCAAGATGCTCGATTTCAAAATTCAGAATACGCTCCATCCCCGGCTGGGTAATGCTTATGATTTTCCCGTTCTGAATATGCTTGCGCAGCAGCATGCAGAAATTGGGGGCGGTCATCGGACTGGGTTTGTTTTTCTCTGTCAGATAAATAAGGGGCAGGGACGCCGAAGCGGAAATGGTGAGCCTGTGCTGTGCCCCATTGTTTTTTATGGTCAGCAGAAGCTCATCCGGTTCAGGCTGGGCGATTTTAAAGATACGTCCTCCGCTCAGCGTATCTTCCAGTTCTTTTCTTATATTAGCAATGGTTATGCCGTCGAATGCCATACAAAAGTCCTTTCTGCGGGAAAAACACAGCCGCGCGTAATACCGGCTGTGTTCTCTGTGCGGTAGAATAAATGCTGTTGGATTCAGTATAGCAGAAGATGGAAAAGAGAACAAGTGCTCAGAAGCCAAGCAGGTAACGCAGCAGGGCAATCAGTCCCAGATGGGCAGGATAAAAAGCATAGAAAAACCATTTGGGAATCTTCAGGGAGGTATTGGTATGCAGGAAAATCAGGGGAAGGGCGAACAGGGCCCCGGCTTCAAAACCGATATTATGTCCGCCAAGCACCAGATTCAAAGGATCCCCGGGAGATGCCATAAACAGGGCAGGGAGATAGGTCAGCGCATACAGGCAGGCTCCGAGAACCGGTTTCCTTCTGCAGAGATAGAATATGAGCATGAGGATGATGCCGGTATAGGAATAATCAAAATTCCACAGGGCGATAACCAGGAAGGCGAGGATAAAAAGCCACCACTTCTTTTCTTTAAAGCCCCATACGGAAAGAAGGCTTATAAATAAAGTAAAGAAAATATTCCAGTTTGTGAGATTTCCCAGAATATCCTGGGGATTGAAGGCCAGTATCCAGAACGGCTGGGAGATAACGGCGAACAGACCAAGCCTGCCCAGATATCTTCGGATATTTTTGGTATAGAGCATCCCTACGGTCATGCAATAACAGAAAATAGGGAAAGCAAGACGGCCAAACCAGCGGAAAACAGGATATTCCGGGAAGAACACACCCCCCATATGATCAATCAGCATGCTGATTATGGCGATCAGCTTCAGGAAGTTTGTGTCAAGATTCGTATCAAGGAGAGGCTTGCCGGGGCTTATGTTCATATTTGTATTCATTGTTTATGCACCTTTCTTTGTTTGCTTTGATAGTACCAGTATAGCGTTTTTAGGGGAAAGGTTATAGGAAGGGAAGTGTCAACTATGGCAGGGATTTTGTAAAGTTTGGTAAATCCGGTATAAACGGCAGAAAATGAAATCCTTGACTACTTTCGGAAGGTGCTTTATAATAAAATGAATTATGGGAATGTATCTTCTGGAGGAATACTGATGATAAAAAGTATGACTGGCTTCGGCAGATGTGAGATCAGCGAGGCCGAGCGTAAATTTACCGTGGAAATGAAATCCGTGAACCACAGATACCTGGATGTGAGCATAAAGATGCCGAAGAAACTGAATTTCTTCGAGTCATCCATACGCAGCCTCCTAAAGGAATATATCCAGAGAGGTAAAGTGGATGTCTTCATATCTTATGAGGATTTTACAGAGCACAATGTAACCATTAAGTACAACAGGGATATCGCCGCTGAATATATGGAGTATCTGAAACAGATGGCAGGCGAGTTTTCCCTGGACAACGATATCAGGGTTTCTTCCTTATCCAGATTTCCCGAGGTTTTCTCCATGGAGGAGCAGAACATAGACGAAGAGGGAATATGGAAGAGCCTGGAGAAGGCTCTTCGCGGGGCGGCTGAGGGCCTGGCCCAGACAAGGCTTACCGAAGGGGAGAACCTGAAACAGGATTTGACGGCCAAGCTGGACGGTATGCTGGAAAGTGTGGCATTTATTGAAGAACGATCCCCACAGATTATCGCAGAATACAGACAGACACTTCGGGATAAGGTAAAGGAACTTCTGGAAGATACGCAGGTGGATGAAAACCGGCTGCTTATGGAAGTGACTATTTTCGCCGATAAAGTATGTGTGGATGAAGAACTGGTCCGCCTGCGGAGTCATATCGAAACGACCAGGGATGCCCTGATGACGGGCGGAAGTATTGGAAGGAAGCTGGACTTTATCGCGCAGGAAATGAACAGGGAAGCCAATACCATTCTTTCCAAGGCAAATGATCTGGAGACCTCCAACCGTGCCATAGAGCTGAAAACCGAGATTGAGAAGGTCAGGGAACAAATCCAGAATATTGAATAACGGCTGTGAGCCGTATAGATCCGGAGGAAGATATGAGTCAGTTTATTCATGTTGGATTTGGCAATATTGTAAATACTGCAAAGATCATAGCGGTGGTCAGCCCGGATAGCGCACCCATTAAAAGGATGGTGCAGACTGCCAGGGAGGCAGGGACGGCCGTGGACGCAACACAGGGACGAAAGACAAAGGCGGTGCTCGTAATGGAAAACGGACAGCTGGTGCTTTCCGCACTTTTGCCGGAAACCATTGCAAACCGGGCACAGGCCGAACGGGAGGATAATGATGAAGCATAGGGGAATCCTGATTGTCGTTTCCGGTTTTTCCGGCGCAGGCAAAGGAACATTGATGAAGGAACTTATCAATACCTATGACAATTACGCGCTGTCGGTATCCATGACCACAAGAAAACCCAGAGCGGGAGAAGAAGAAGGAAAATCCTATTTTTTTGTGGACAGGGAAACCTTTGAGCGGACAATTGAAATGGACGGGCTGATAGAGTATGCCTGCTACTGCGACAACTACTACGGAACGCCCAGGGAATATGTGGAAGCCTGCCTGGATAACGGGCGGGATGTGATACTGGAAATTGAAATCCAGGGAGCCCTTAAGGTGAAGGATAAGTTTCCGGAAACCCTTCTCCTGTTTATTATGCCGCCCAGCGCAAAGGAACTGCGCAGAAGGCTGGAGGGCAGAGGGACGGAGAGTGAAGAAATCATCTGCCAGCGGATCAGCCGCGCGGCGGAAGAAGCAGAAGGCATTGAAAATTATGATTATATCATAATCAATGATAAATTGGACGACTGTGTGAAGGAGATGCACGGCATCATTAACGCCGCACGCAGAAGCCCGCAGAGAAATAAAGAATTGATAGCTGATATGCGTTCCGAACTGGACGCTTTAGTGAAAGGAGAATGAAACATGTTACATCCCTCTTATACCGATTTAATGAAAGTAGTGAACAGCGATGTGGAGCCCGGCGAAACCAATATAGTTAACAGCCGTTATTCCATCGTAATGGCCACTTCAAAAAGGGCAAGGCAGATTATCGGAGGCGATGAGCCGTTGGTAAATATGAAAACAGGCATGAAGCCTTTATCCGTTGCAGTGGAAGAACTGAATGAAGGCAAGATTAAGATTCTCGGGGATGAAGAAACAGAAGAGTAAAATGGGGGAAGGGAGAAGAGAAATTGCCGTGTGCATTTCTCTTTTTTCGTAAAAAAATATGAAGATTTTATTTATTTCCCTGGGCTGCGATAAAAATCTTGTGGATACCGAGATGATGCTGGGTATGCTGGCGGCAAACGGGCATACCTTCACGGATGAGGAAGCGGAGGCAGAAGCGGCGGTGGTGAATACCTGCTGTTTTATCGGGGATGCCAAGGAAGAAAGTATTAATACCATCCTGGAGATGGCAGAACTTAAAAAAAGCGGACAGCTGAAGGCGCTGATTGTAGCCGGCTGCCTGGCACAGCGCTATAAGGAAGAGATACAGACGGAAATACCGGAAGTGGATGAGATCCTGGGAACGATGGCTATTGACAGTGTGGTGGCGGCTATCGCAGAGGTGACAGGCGGGCAGAAACGCAATCACATTACGGATCCGGATGCGGCACTGGTTTATGGAAAGCACCGCAGCGTAACAACAGGCGGCCATTTCGCCTATCTGAAAATTGCGGAGGGCTGTGATAAGCGCTGTACCTATTGTATCATACCCAAAGTACGTGGGAATTACCGGAGTGTTCCCATGGAGGTTCTGGTAAAGGAAGCGGCAGAACTGGCGGAAGGCGGTGTAAAGGAACTGATCCTGGTTGCCCAGGAAACTACCGTTTACGGGAAGGATTTGTATGGCGAAAAAAGGCTGCCCCGGCTGCTTCAGGAGCTGTGCCGGATCCCCGGGCTTTACTGGATCCGCCTTTTATACTGCTATCCGGAGGAAATTACGGATGAGCTGATCGAAACCATTAAAAACGAACCGAAAATCTGCCATTATCTGGATATGCCGATCCAGCATGCATCGGATCGGATTCTCAGACAGATGGGCAGGCGTACCAATCAGGCCGAACTGCGGGAACGCATCGGGAAACTGCGGGAGGAAATCCCGGATATCTGTCTGCGCACCACGCTTATCAGCGGCTTCCCCGGTGAAAAACAGGAAGATCACGAAGAATTATATAATTTCGTGGACGAACTGGAATTTGACAGACTTGGGGTATTTACCTATTCCCTGGAAGAAGGGACGGCTGCCGCACAGATGGAGAACCAGGTACCCCAGGAAATAAAAGAAGAACGCCAGGCGGAGCTTATGGAGCTTCAGCAGGAGATCGCTTTTGAAAAGGCGGAGAACATGAAGGGCAGGAGGCTTCCTGCCATGATTGAGGGAAAGGTGGACGGGGAGAACGCCTATGTGGCAAGAACCTACAAGGACGCGCCGAATGTGGACGGACTGCTGTTTATCAATACCTCAAGGGAGCTGATGACCGGTGATTTCGTGAATGTGTGTATTACGGGATCGTATGAATATGATTTGATAGGAGAGCTGGAAGATGAATTTACCGAATAAGCTGACAATAGTGAGAATGATAATGATAATACCCTTTGTGGTTTTTATGCTGGTTCCCATAGGAGGGGCCGGTGTGGCGAAATGGATCGCCCTGGCCTTGTTTGTAATAGCCAGCCTCACCGATTTGCTGGACGGCAAGATTGCCAGAAAATATAATCTGGTGACCACCTTCGGGAAATTCATGGATCCCCTGGCGGATAAGCTTCTTGTCTGCTCCGCGTTGATCTGTCTGGTGGAGATGGGAAAAATCCCGTCATGGATCGTCATAATCATCATCAGCAGGGAATTCATTATCAGCGGTTTCCGGCTTGTGGCGTCGGATAACGGCGTTGTTATTGCGGCAAGCTACTGGGGCAAATTTAAAACCACCTTCCAGATGGTGATGATTATCCTGATGATTGCCGATATCCAGGCACTTTCCCTGGTAACCGCAATTGTGATGTGGATTGCATTGATACTCACGGTAATTTCACTGGCAGACTATCTGGTTAAGAACAAAGATTGCCTGGCTGACCAGAAGTAAAGAAAAGAGGTTCGGTATGGTAGTAGAATTAATTTCAGTAGGGACGGAGCTTCTGCTCGGGAACATCGTTAACACTAACGCAGCGTACCTGGCGGAAAAATGTGCGGGGCTGGGTTTGTCCTGCTATTATCAGACCGTGGTGGGCGATAACCGGGAAAGACTGGCCGGAGTGATGCGCACAGCGCTTGAGCGGTCGGATATCCTGATCCTCACAGGAGGACTGGGGCCTACGCAGGATGATTTGACCAAGGAGACGGCAGCGGATGTGTGGAACAGGGAACTGAAAATGGACGGCCATTCCCTGGAGCGGATCGAAGCTTTTTTCAAAGAGCGGAATCTGGAAATGACGGACAATAATAAGAAACAGGCTCTTGTGCCGGAGGGTGCACTCGTAGTTGATAATGACAACGGAACGGCTCCGGGGCTTATCCTTACGGAAGGGGAGAAGCGTATGATTCTGCTTCCCGGACCTCCGAATGAACTCAAGCCCATGTTTGAAAACAGGATAGCCCCCTATCTTACCGGACTGGAGAATCCGCTGGAACCGGGTATTATTTTCTCCAGGACAGTGAAAATCTGCGGAATGGGGGAAAGTAAGGTGGAAAGCCTGATCACGGATTTGGAAAATATGGAAAATCCCACAGTCGCCCCTTATGCCAAGACCGGAGAGGTTCATCTGCGGGTTACGGCCCGTGCGGCAGATGAGAAAGAGGCCAAAAGAAAAGTGAAGCCGGTGGTGAAGGAACTGAAATCCCGTTTCGGCAGCGCGGTATATACCACGGAGGAAGAGGTTTCCCTGGAGGGAGCGGTGGTGGATTTGCTGCTTGCAAATGAACTTACGGTTTCCACCATTGAATCCTGCACAGGCGGAATGCTTGCCGCCAGACTGATTAACATACCTGGTGTTTCCGAGGTGTTCAAGTCCGGTTATATTACCTACTCTAATAAAGCGAAAAGGAAAATAGCCGGCGTGAAAAAAGGAACCCTGGACAAATACGGAGCGGTAAGCCCCCAGACGGCCAAGGAGATGGCGAGGGGGACGGCGCTGCTCACCAAAGCGGATGTCACTTTTTCCATAACGGGGATTGCCGGGCCGGATGGCGGAAGCCAGGAAAAGCCGGTTGGACTGGTGTATATGGGCTGCTATGTCTGCGGAACCACACAGGTCAGGGAATTCCATTTCAGCGGGAACAGGGCTAAAATAAGGGAAACGGCGGTATCCGCCGCTTTGACGATGATGAGACAGTGTATTTTGGAGTATTACAGTCAGAAGACGTTTGGAAAATAAGTGTAGGTCCTGCCCTGCAATGAGAGCTTTCGGCATGAATTCTGCCTGAGCATGGAGGAAATAGTATGTACGAGGATGAAGAATATGGTTTCTGCCCGGAATGCGGAGCGCTGATGAAAAACGGTGTCTGCATAAGCTGCGGATATGACAGAAATAAAAAAGAAACGGATTCCCTATTTAATGCGGCTGGGGAGAACGGGGAATTACCGGCGGAGGAAAGCCGGAAAGAGGGAGAGGAGGCTCCGGCAGAAGAAAGCGCATCCGGGGAGGGGCCTTTACCCGGCGAATCCCAAATCCCTGACGGGCAGGCTGTCTGCGGAGAACAAAATGCTTCCTGCAATACGCAGAATCCTTCCGGTGATTCACAGAATGTTCCCTATGGGCCGCAGAACCCTTCCAATGGGGCACAGAACTATGGGCCGCAGAATATTCCATATGGCGCACAGAATAGCCCGTACGGTTCACAGAATACATCTTATGGCCCGCAGAACGCCCAATACGGGCCGCAGAACGTTCCTCCCTACGGACAGCAGGGACAGCAGAATGTGCCGCCCTACGGCCCGCAGAACGGCTCCTACGGGATGCCCGGGGCACAGAACGGCTCCTACGGCACACCCTATGGGCAAACGGGAGGGTACCAGGGACAGATCCCGCCTTATCCCCCTTACGGCGCTTATCCCGGCGGTCCCCAGAAACGGAATAACGGACGGACCCTGGCGGCGGTTATCATTGCAGTTATAGCGGTTCTTCTTTGTATTGTCCTGGTGCTTGTCTATGTGATCGTGCGGGGGACGGTGAAAGAAGCCGGAAGCGGCCTTTCCAATTATAAGGGAGTATATGGCAGCGCGGAAACGGCGGAGCCGGAGAGCATTCCGGATGGAAACGGCGGGTATGATGAGAAGGAAGACAATTACGGCGGATATGAATCCGAACCGGAAGAAGAGGATTATATTCCCAGCCCTGCGGATGACTACTATGTCACACTTGCCAATTCCATACGAAATGATCTCAGCTACACCGTGGAATGGGAAGAATATGATTATGTGGATGACGAAACGGGGGCAACCACACAGGGAAGATACCCCCAGCTGAAGGGCGGTAACATTCCTCATCTTGATGAGTTAAATGAAGAAATCAAGTATGAGGCTACCTATTACAGCAACCTTTATGGGTATTACAGACAGCAGCAGGAGGAAGATGATCTGTATTACGCTTCCACAAGCCAGGGCTATGTGACTTATATGGATGAAGAAAAGATAAGCATCGTGCTCAGGGAGTCCTATGCCATGAATATGGAGTCCTATATTTCCCTTTATAGTATCAATATAGATTTGGTCAGCGGCGAACTTATGGACAACGGGCAGATGATCGAATATACGCCGCAGCTTGCCGAGGCATTCCGTGATCAGGATGCCTACCAGAACGGGACGGCCCAGGCGGTGGATGAAATGTCCGATGAACAGCTCCAGGACTTCTTGTCGGATTCCGATACCAATATTATTTTTTATACTCCCGTAGGCCTGGAAATCGGATTTAATTATACTACCAGCACCAGCAGCGGATGGGTCACAGCCACAATCAAGGATTACGAACGTTATATGAAAAAAATCTAGAGTGGTGCGTGCAGATTGCAGGAATGAATTTTCAAACACACGCTATTGCCGGAAAGCACGTCTGTCTTCAGGACGTGTCCGAACGGCGGTCAAAACGGTTCCGGGACAACAGTCCGGAGCCGTTTTGTTGCGATTCCCGGCCGCGCTGTTTTGCAATACAGGCGCATACACCGTACTTTTATGTGGAATTTCCTGCACGGCTGTGTTACAATCATAACAGCATATCTTGGCTGGAGGCGCTTCGTTCCCGGAGCGGCCTTGTCTGTTACATCTGCTTTGCATATCTGGCATTTCGCCTATAATTTCAAAGCAAATACAAAAAGAAGGAGGGATGCCTGTGAGGGAGTTTTATCGGACACCGGATTTTATATATTGATTGTAAAGTTGGGAATTGACAAATACGAACAGATGTTTTATTATATGAAAAGAGAACGTCTGTTCTGGAAGAGAAGGAGAAAATAATGGAAAAAGAAGAAAAGTTAAAAGCACTTGACGCCGCGTTATCACAGATTGAGAAGCAGTTCGGAAAGGGTGCCGTAATGAAGCTGGGAGATCCTTCCACACAGATGAATGTGGAGACGATACCCACAGGGTCTTTAAGCCTTGATATCGCGCTGGGCCTGGGAGGCATTCCCAGGGGAAGAATTGTTGAGATATATGGACCGGAGTCCAGTGGTAAGACTACGGTCACTTTACATATGATTGCTGAGGTACAGAAAAGGGGCGGAATTGCCGGCTTTATCGATGCGGAACATGCGCTGGATCCTGTTTATGCCAAGAATATCGGCGTGGATATTGACAACCTTTATATCTCTCAGCCGGATAACGGAGAACAGGCTCTGGAAATTACGGAGACGATGGTGCGTTCCGGCGCGATTGATGTTGTTGTAGTGGACTCCGTGGCAGCTTTGGTTCCCAAGGCCGAGATTGACGGGGATATGGGAGACAGCCATGTGGGCCTGCAGGCCAGGCTGATGTCCCAGGCCCTCAGAAAGCTGACGGCGGTAATCAGCAAGTCCAACTGTACGGTTATTTTTATCAACCAGCTGCGTGAAAAGGTGGGTATTATGTTCGGTAATCCCGAAACTACCACCGGCGGACGTGCGCTGAAGTTCTATTCCACCATCCGTCTGGACGTAAGAAGAATCGAATCCCTGAAACAGGGCGGGGAAGTGGTTGGTAACCGTACCCGTGTCAAGGTGGTTAAGAATAAGATAGCCCCTCCGTTCAAGGAAGCGGAATTCGATATCATGTTCGGTGAAGGTATCTCCAGGGTTGGTGATATCCTGGATTTGGCGGCAAATCTGAATATTGTAAACAAGAGCGGTGCCTGGTTTGCTTACGAAGGCAATAAAATCGGCCAGGGCCGGGAGAATGCAAAGAACTTCCTGAAAGAGAATACGGCCATCTGCGCGGAAATCGAGCAGAAGGTGCGCTCCTTCTATGAGCTTGACGGGAAGAAGGCAGAAGAAGATCCCGACAAGAAGGCGGGGGCAGCGAAGGACGCTGCGGATGGAAAAGCGGCAAAAGAGGGAAAAGAACCTGCAAAAGCCCAGTCCAAGGACGCGGCAAAGGCCTGAAGGGCAGAGTAAAAAATGCTTATTACAAAAACAGAACCAGTCAATAAAACAAAATATGCAGTCAGTATTGACGGAGAATTCGCCTTTGTTTTGTACAAAGGCGAACTTCATAAATACGGCATTTCTGAAAACCGGGAGCTGGCACAGGATGTATTTGATGAAATTATGGAACATGTGCTTCCCAAAAGGGCTAAACTGCGCTGTATGAATCTGCTGAAGTCCAGGGAATATACCAGACAGCAGATGGAGGACAAGCTCCGCCAGGGGAAATATCCGCCGTCTGTAATAGCGGAAGCCTTAGCCTATGTGGAGTCCTTCGGATATATCGACGATGCGGCCTATGCCAGACGCTATGTGTCTGCCTATATGGAACGCAAAAGCCGCAGATGCATGGAAGAGGAACTGCGGCGCAAAGGGATCGACAGAAACGGCATCGAAGAGGCCATGCGTATCGTTCAGGAGGAGGATGGGCTTCAGGACGAGGAAGGGATGATCAAAGAGCTGCTGAAAAAGAAGCATTATGACGCGGAGCATGCCGATTTAAAGGAGAAAAGACGGGTGCAGGCCTTTTTATACAGGAAAGGTTTTTCGCCCGATAAGATACGCAGAGCCATGAATTGTGAGGATTACGGAGCGGAAAATTCCTGGGAATAGCAGGTAATCTTGTGCAAAAGTTATGAAAATTGGTGAGAATATGCTTTTCTACTTGACATAATACCTGTTATTTATTAAAATTGAAGTGTTGTAAAATCGCTTATAAGAATGTTTGGCGTACATACATTCTATAACAGATATTCGCACAATGAAAATTTAATAAGGAGGTGCTCCTGTCTATGCTTAGTTATGTAATAGCAGTAGCGGTTACTTTGGTGATTTCTATCCCGGTTACGTTTGCAGTAACTTCTGCATATAGGAAGAAAGAAACTGAAACCAAAATCGGCAACGCCGAAGACAAGGCAAGAGAGATTATCGATGATGCGGTAAAGACCGCGGAATCCAAAAAGCGGGAAGGACTGCTGGAAGTGAAGGAAGAATCCATTCGTGCCAAAAACGAACTGGATAAGGAGATCAAGGAACGCAGAGCCGAGGTGCAGCGCTTTGAAAGAAGAGTGCAGCAGAAGGAAGAGAACGTGGACAAGAAGTCGGATGCCATCGAAAAGAAGGAATCCGTGCTGGCAGCCAGGGAAGAGGAATTAGGAAAGCAGAAGGAAGAGATCGCGAAGCTGAATGAGCAGAGAGTACAGGAACTGGAACGAATCTCAGGTTTGACCTCCGAACAGGCAAAAGATTACTTATTGAAAATTGTTGAAGATGAAGTGAAGCATGAATCGGCCGTGATGATCAAGGATATGGAGAGCAGGGCCAAAGAGGAAGCAGACAAAAAAGCCAGGGAATATGTGGTTACAGCTATTCAGAGATGTGCGGCTGACCATGTGTCGGAGGCGACTATTTCCGTGGTACAGCTTCCTAATGATGAGATGAAGGGAAGAATTATCGGACGAGAGGGAAGGAATATCAGAACCCTTGAAACCTTAACCGGCGTGGATTTAATCATTGATGATACACCGGAAGCAGTAATTTTATCCTCTTTTGATCCAATCAGAAGGGAAGTAGCAAGAATTGCGCTTGAGAAGCTTATTGTTGACGGACGTATCCATCCCGCAAGAATTGAAGAAATGGTGGAAAAGGCGCAAAAAGAAGTAGAAGTTATGATTAAAGAGGAAGGGGAATCCGCGATACTGGAAGTTGGTGTTCATGGTGTTCATCCGGAACTCGTAAAATTACTGGGCAAATTAAAGTTCAGGACAAGTTATGGACAGAACGCGTTAAAGCATTCAATAGAGGTGGCTCAGCTGTCAGGACTTTTGGCATCAGAGCTTGGTTTAGATGTGAGAATGGCCAAACGTGCCGGCTTACTGCATGATATCGGTAAAGCTGTGGATCACGAAATGGAAGGTTCCCATATTCAGCTTGGCGTGGAACTTTGTAAAAAGTATAAGGAATCCGCAACGGTTATTAATGCGGTGGAATCCCATCATGGTGATGTGGAGCCTACTACATTGATTGCATGTATTGTCCAGGCTGCAGATACGATTTCTGCGGCAAGACCGGGTGCGAGAAGAGAAACCCTGGAAACTTATACAAGCAGATTAACTCAGTTAGAAGACATTGCAAACAATTTCAAAGGTGTGGACAAATCTTTTGCTATTCAGGCAGGTAGAGAGATTCGCGTTATGGTAGTTCCTGAACAGGTATCGGATGCGGACATGATACTGATGGCACGTGATATTTCCAAAGCGATTGAAGCGGAACTGGAATATCCCGGACAGATTAAAGTTAATGTTATCAGAGAAAGCCGTGTTTCTGATTACGCAAAATAGCAATTGTAAAAGCCTTGCAGGTATTCCTGCAGGGCTTTTAAATATTGAGGATAGGAGAAAAGAGGAATGGCGGACGAATTTAAACGTTTGGACAGGGAACTGGTGTATAAAGGCTCCATTATTGATTTCTACAAGGATACTGTGCAGGTACCCAACGGCAGAGTAGTCAAATGGGATTTTATCAAGCATCAGGGGGCTGCTGCTGTTGTCCCGGTGACAGCGGATGGAAAACTTCTGCTGGTGAGACAGTATCGGAATGCCCTTGACCGGTATACTCTGGAAATCCCGGCAGGGGGCCTGAACGGGCCGGACGAACCCACAAAGGAAGCGGCGGCAAGGGAGCTGGAAGAAGAAACAGGTTATCGCGCGGGAAAGATACAGTGGCTGATTACGATCCGGACTACCGTAGCCTTCTGCAATGAGAAAATAGATATTTATGTAGCAACGGATTTAATCCCCGGAAGCCAGCATCTGGATGAAGATGAATATATTGATGTGGAAGCTTACACGGTTGATGAATTATGTGAAAAAATATTTGCAGGAGAAATCGAAGACTCCAAAACCATTTCTGCGATTATGAGTTACCGTGCCAAATACAGGAAGTAGCAGTTGATCCCTTGTAACAGTAACAGTTCAGGCAGGCCTGCGCATTTACTGCGCAGACCGTAAGAAAACGGGGCAGCAGGAAGTATCCGGCCTGTCGTGAAGCGATTTAATTGGGCGGATGCGGCCCCTTTGCATGCATGTGCGCTTGGTACGGTGCATATATTGAAAAAAGCAGGCAAAGGGGATTTTTTGTATGGAAAGAGGCGGTTTGGCCGAGACAAAGTTGAATGGACGTATCCTGGCTCTCTTTATAGCCGGTTTTTTAGCAGGACTTGCTCTTATTTATGTGGGGCAGGAAAGCCTTGTGGGAAACGCGGATTTTCTGGACAGCTTCAGTGTGGGACGTATGGGAGTACTGGATATAGATAAGCCCATGTTGTTTTTTTACAGTATGAAAGAGCGGTTTTCACCGGCAATACTGCTGATTGCCCTTACCCTTGCGGGAGTGGGAAGCATTGCGGTAAGTGTGTATCTGATCTGGGCCGGGTTCTGTGCGGGCACCATCTTGTCCGTTCTGTCCATACGGTATGGGATACGGGGCATTCTTATTTTTACAGGAGGAATTTTCCCGCAGATACTGCTTCTGGCTCCGGCATACCTTCTTCTGTTCCGGTGGTGCCAGGGGTTCCAGGAACGAATGCGGACCGCACGCTATCCGGGGAACGCAGCAGGGAAGCATGCAGGCTTGTCCGCCGTGCGGGCGGGGACTCTTATTTTTATTTTAGGAATGCTCCTTACCGGGTGTCTGGTGGAAAGTTATGTAAATCCTATCTTTCTCCAAAAAATTTTCCACTTTTTTTAGGAAGGGCTTACCACATATTGTGATGACAAAATATCGATTACCGATATCTAGTGCCTGAGGCAAAATGAACAGGAAAATCCCGTAAAATCAGGGAAAATGCGCATTGCTTTTCTTCGAAAAACTGATTATAATATTTTTTACATATTCTTTTGGTTTACATAAACATTTTTCGGGAAGGCATTGGGGCATGGAAAACGAGATACGGGATTTTATATCATATCTGCATGAGGAGAAAAAAACTTCAGTTAATACGGAACTGTCTTATAAGCGGGATTTGCAGAAGCTGCAGGCATTTCTCCGAAACCAGGGAATTGAGGAGGCTGGAAGAATAACGGAAACTTCCCTGAATTCTTATGTGCTATACCTGGAAAAGAATCAGTTTGCACCGGCTACCGTATCCCGCCACATTGCGGCCGTAAAGGCTTTTTTTCATTTTATGCTTAGAAAAGGGATGGTTTCCGAGGATATGTCGGAGCATTTGAAGGCGCCCAGGATAGAGAAAAAGGTGCCGGAAGTGCTCACTGTGGATGAAGCTGTCCGGCTGCTGGAGCAGCCCGGTAACAATTCCCCGAAAGATATCCGGGATAAAGCCATGCTGGAGCTTCTGTATGCTACGGGAATCCGGGTTTCGGAGTTGATTTCTCTGCGCAGTTCGGATCTGAATCTCCGTCTGGGATATATTATCTGCAGAGACGGTGTTAAGGAAAGGGCGGTGCCTTTTGGAAACAAGGCAAAAGAGGCGCTGGCCTGTTATTTGAAGGGAGCCAGGGATCAGCTGACCAAAGGGGCCGCCGTCGATACTCTTTTTGTAAACTGCGCGGGAAAGCCCATGAGCCGTCAGGGTTTTTGGAAGCTGATTAAGATATATGCGCAGAAGGCAGGAATTGAAGCGGATATTACACCACATACTCTCCGTCATTCTTTTGCCGCCCATTTGGTGCAAAACGGTGCGGATTTACACAGTGTCCAGGAAATGATGGGGCACTCCGACATTTCTTCCACACAGGTGTATGCCGGCCGTAACGGGGTACAGCTGAGGACCGTATACCAAAGGACACATCCAAGAAGATAAGTTCCTAAACAAAGAGGGATCCTTCTCTGCTTGTTCCTGCGCTAAGAAAGCGCTAAATATAAAAACGGGCCGCCTTTTTTTCTGTTTTTATAATGTATAATTATGTTATAATCATAGAAGATAAGCATTTCTTGTATATCCGGTAACCTCAAATGAAGTTGGCTTCCCGGCCAATGGCAAAGCAGAAAGGCAGAGTATATTTGAAGTTTTTTCGTAAAATCCTCCATGAAAAGTTAAAAGAAACAGTTAAGGCCGTATTACCTGTAATCGTTATTGTATTGCTCTTATGTTTTACAATTGCACCGGTGTCACCGGGAATCTTAATGGCTTTCCTTGTCGGGGCAGTGCTGCTCATTGCGGGGATGGTCTTTTTTACCATGGGCGTGGATATGGCAATGACGCCAATGGGGGAACGGGTGGGAACCTGTATGACACAGTCCAAAAAGCTGTGGGTCATTGTGCCGATGAGTTTTATTCTTGGTTTTATTATTACCATATCCGAACCGGATCTCCAGGTTCTGGCGGAACAGGTGCCCTCCATTCCCAACGCGATACTGATTCTGTCGGTTGCCTGCGGTGTGGGAGTATTCCTGATAGTGGCATTGCTGCGTATGCTTTTTAGCATAGCGCTTCCTCCGTTGCTGGTATTCTTTTATGGCCTGATATTTATTCTGACGTTTTTTGTCCCCAGGGATTTCCTGGCTGTAGCGTTTGATTCCGGCGGTGTTACGACAGGACCTATGACGGTTCCTTTTATCATGGCTATGGGTATTGGTATTTCCTCTATACGAAGTGACCGCCATGCTTCGGACGACAGCTTCGGCCTGGTAGCCCTCTGTTCCATCGGACCGATTTTGGCTGTGATGCTGCTGGGGATGATTTATCGTCCTTCCGGCGGGGATTATGTACCTGTGGAAATCCCGGAAATAGCAGATTCTGTGGAATTATGGAAGTATTTCCTGGAAGGTTTTCCCGATTATCTGAAGGAAATGGCAATTTCCCTTTTGCCGATAGTCCTGTTCTTTTTCCTGTTTCAGATCATATTTAAACTGGTGCCGGGAAAAAGCCTGATTAAAATAGGGGTAGGCCTCGTTTATACATATGTGGGGCTTGTGCTGTTCCTGACCGGGGTGAATGTTGGCTTTATGCCTGCAGGTAATTATCTGGGGCAGGTAATCGCAGGGCTTCCCTACCGTTGGATCATTGTCCCCATAGGCATGCTTATCGGCTATTTCGTTGTCCGGGCGGAGCCTGCGGTTTTTGTCCTTACCAAACAGGTGGAGGAAATAACGGACGGGGCCATTTCTTCGGGGGCTATGGGGCTGAGCCTGTCCGTAGGTGTCTCCATTTCCCTGGGGCTGGCCATGATCCGGGTCCTTACCGGAATTTCAATTCTTTGGTTTATTGTTCCCGGTTATTTTATAGCGCTGGGCTTGTCCTTCTTTGTCCCCAAAATATTCACGGCGATTGCCTTTGACTCCGGCGGCGTTGCTTCCGGCCCGATGACAGCTACCTTTCTTCTGCCTTTTGCGATGGGCGCATGTCTGGCGGTGGGAGGAGATATTATCGCGGATGCTTTCGGCGTAGTGGCCATGGTAGCCATGACTCCTCTTATAACGATACAGATACTGGGTCTGGTTTTCCAATTGCGTGCAAGGAAAGCGGAAAGCGAGGAAGCACAGCTTGCTTCCATACCTGCTGAAGAAACGGCATGGGGCGATTATGATATCATCGATTTGTAGGAGAAACGTATATGAGCAGAATCTATTGGATGGTGACTATCACCGGACGTGACCAGGGAGAACGGTTCTCTTCCATGTATAAGACGGAGAATCTTCCCGTCATTTTGGTCACCCTGGGGAAAGGAACGGCCAGCAGCGAGGTATTGGATTATCTGGGGCTGGAAGAAAGCGACAAAATAGTCCTATTTACCGCGGTTACCGGAGAAGTCTGGAAACAGGTTAAAAAAGGAATGGAGACAAAGCTGAATATTGATGTGCCCGGCACGGGTATTTCATTTATTGTACCTGTGAGCAGTATGGGGGGCAGAAAGACGCTCCAGTTCCTTTTGGCGGGACAGGAGTTTGAAAAGGAGGAGGAAGCGGTATTGAAGGAAACGGAATATGAACTTATTATTGTGGTTTCCAATTTCGGATATACGAACATGATCATGGATGCGGCCAGGGAAGCCGGGGCAGGCGGGGGAACCGTCATACATGCCAAGGGCACCGGAATGGAGAAAGCAGAGAAATTCCTGGGCGTCTCCCTTGCTGCGGAAAAGGAAATCATATTTATCGTAGCGAGAACGGAGAAAAAGACAGAGATCATGAAAGCGGTGATGGAAAATGCCGGTCTGGAAAGTAAGGCAAAGTCCATTGTGTTTTCCCTACCGGTGGCGGATACGGCGGGCCTGCGTATTTCCGAAGAATGGGAAGGGTAGAAAAAATTATGGGCTGAAAAAAATCTGCCGGTGAAAACCGGCAGATTTTTTTATTCATATTCGGCAATATCGCAGATAAGCTTCTCCGAATCCTCCCAGGAAAGACAGGGATCCGTGATGGATTTACCATAGATACCTCCGCCTACTTTCTGGCAGCCTTCTTCAATATAGCTTTCCACCATAACTCCTTTGACAAGCGAGTGGATATCCTTATTCAGCTTTCGGCTGTGCATGACTTCCTTGACAATACGGATCTGCTGGTCATGCTTTTTATCGGAATTGCTGTGGTTGGCATCGATGATGCAGGCCGGGTTTTTCAGATCCCTTTCGTTGTAAAGATTGAGAAGCGTGTTTAAATCTTCATAATGATAGTTGGGAATGTTTCGTCCATGCTTGTTGGTGGCTCCGCGAAGCACGGTATGGGCCAGCTCATTTCCTGTGGTGTTGACCTCCCATCCGCGGTAGATGAAGGAGTGGGCATGCTGGGCGGCGTGTACGGAGTTCAGCATAACGGAGAAATCGCCGCTGGTGGGATTTTTCATGCCTGCGGGTACATCAAAGCCGCTGACGGTGAGGCGGTGCTGTTGATCCTCAACGGATCGTGCACCGATAGCAACATAAGAAAGAATGTCGGACAGGTAGCGCCAGTTTTCCGGATAAAGCATTTCATCCGCCGCCGTGAGGCCGGATTCTTCGATAGCCCGGATGTGCATTTTACGCATCGCTATCAGTCCCTGAAGGAAATCCGGTTTCTTTTCCGGATCCGGCTGGTGAACGATACCTTTATAACCTTCCCCTGTGGTACGAGGTTTGTTTGTATAGATTCTCGGAATCAGAATCAGCTTGTCCTTAACCGCTTCATTCATACGGGCAAGCCTCGATATGTAGTCGCATACGGCATCTTCGTTATCGGCGGAGCAGGGGCCGATGATAACCAGAAACTTACTGCTTTTTCCGGTGATGACATCCCGGATCTCCTGATCTCTTTCTTTTTTTAGCCGGATAAGCTTTTCCGGCATGGGATATTCTTTCCTGATTTCATCTGGGGTGGGTAATTTTCTTATGAATTCGAAACTCATGACGCATTTTCTCCTGTCTGTAAAATAGAAACCGAGCAGGCCGGAAACAGGCCTGCCGGGCAGCTTTCAGTAGGAACAGCCGTTGCCGGAGGACCGGTGTGGCTGTTCGCGTACATTATAATATAGAAAAACGTAAAGTGCAAGTACCAAGGCTTATCCGGGCAGAAGATACTGCCGGAGGGGCAAAAGGCAGCAGATGGTGGTGTAGAGCTGGCTTAACAGCATCCCGGCCAGATAACCCTTGATGCCGTAAAGCGGGATCGCCTGGAATACGAAAACAAGGCGCAGCATCAGGCTGGTCAGGCTTAAGAAAAAAGAATAGCTGGTTTTTCCGAGGCCATGCAGGATGCTTGTTAAGGTGGTATTCAGGTAGAGGAATGGGCACATAAAGCTGAGTATGATAATAAAATGACCGGCCATTTCGCTGTTATACAGCATAAGCCCCACGGTTTTTCCCACAGCCAGGAAACCGATACAGCAGACGCAGCCGAGAAGCAGGCAGTAGCCCAGGCATTTGCGCACGGCCTGGCGGATGGCGTTTTGGTTGTTGACGGCATCCGCTTCGGAAATAGCGGGCATGAGGAGGACGGAAACGGAATTGGTCAGGGTGCCGGGAAAATAAATAAGCGGCAGAGCCATTCCGGTAAGCACGCCGTAAACACTGAGAGAATCGCTGACCGTATGGCCGTAAACCTGCAGCTTGGCGGGAATACAGGCAGCTTCAATGGCCTGCAGCAGATTCAGGCATAACCGGTTGGCGCTTAAAGGGGCGGCAAACCCGATGATCTGCCGGCTCAGTTTTCCATATACCAGTGCAAGCCGTGCGGGACTTGTTCCGGAGGCCTTGCGGTATATGGTGCCGGAGGGAAGGCGGCCGGCAGGATAGGCTTTCCTGATAAAATGCAGGTAAGCAGCGGGAAGGGCGAGAAGCATGGAGGAAAGCTCCCCGATGGCAAGCCCGGCAGCGGCAACAGCTATGGTAGGCTCTTTTCCCTGCGCCAGGCACCAGGAAGCAATTATGTATACGCTTCCCACCCGGAAAATTTGCTCTGTTAACTGGGTTGCGGCAGGAACCGCGGTTTTCCTCACTCCGTAGAAATAACCGTTGACACAGGAATGGACGGAGGCGAAGGGAAAGGACAGTGCTGCTATCCGTAAAAGAGGGGCGCAGCGTGGTTCAAAAAGAAGGTAGGAGGCGATAAAGTCGGAAAAATGATAAACACCGATTAAACAGCCCATGGATAATATAAGAGAGAATGCAAATCCTACTAGCAAAATGCGTAAAGATGCTTTATAATCATGAGTGGCTGTTTCTCCTGCCACGAATTTAGAGATAGCATTTTGCAGTCCGGCTGCTGAAAGAGAAAAAACAAGAGCCATTACCGGCCCAATCAGCTGATAGATTCCCATATTTTCTTCGCCGAACAGCCGGGAGAGAAAAATCCGGTAAAAGAAACCGATAAGGCGGCTGGCAAGTCCTGTTACTGTCAGGATAATCGTTCCGGTGATCAGGGTATTTTTTTTGATGCGCATGCGGCTCCAATCTGTAGGCAATAGCTCTTTTGGTAAATATATGCAGGAGAGCCTGTTGACAGAACGCAGGTGCGGTGTTATATTAACCATAGAATACGAAGTGGTTTACTAGGAATTGGAAAAACCGGTAACCCTGGAAATACAGAAAAAGCATGAAGACATGCAGTCAGGAGAGTTATATATGAATCAGTTAATTTATTTGGATAATGCGGCAACAACGAAAACCGCCCCGGAAGTGGTACAGGCTATGCTGCCTTTCTTTTCCGAACATTATGGGAATCCCAGCAGCATTTATTCCCTTGGAACGGAAAGTAAAAAAGCGGTAAGCCAGGTGAGGGAGACTATTGCCGGAACACTGGGAGCCGCCAATAATGAGATTTATTTTACCGGAGGCGGATCGGAGGCGGATAACTGGGCGCTGAAAGCTACGGCAGAAGCCTATGAAGCAAAGGGCAGACATATTATCACATCTGCGATTGAGCATCATGCGGTTCTTCATACATGCGCATATCTGGAAAAAAAGGGGTACGAGGTCACTTATGTAAATGTGGACGAAAATGGTATAGTAAAGCTGGATGAGCTTGAGAAAGCAATCCGTCCGGACACCATCCTGATTTCCATAATGTATGCCAACAATGAAATCGGGACGATTCAGCCGATTAAGGAAATCGGGGAAATTGCAAAGAAGCATGATGTCCTGTTCCATACGGATGCTGTGCAGGCCTACGGGCAGCTGCCGATTAATGTGGATGAGTGCCATATTGATATGCTCAGCGCCAGCGGCCATAAGCTGAACGGACCGAAGGGGATAGGGTTTTTGTATATCCGTAAGGGAATTAAGATACGTTCCTTTGTTCATGGGGGACAGCAGGAAAGAGGAAGAAGGGCCGGCACTGAAAATGTGCCCGGAATTGTGGGGCTTGGCGCCGCTGTGGAAAGAGCCTTTGCCATGATGGAGGAAAAGACGGCAAAGGAACGGGAACTGCAGGATTACCTTATTGGCCGTATCGAAGCCGAAATCCCTTACTGCCGCCTGAACGGAGACCGGCATAAGAGACTGCCTAATAATGTGAATTTCAGCTTCCGCTTCGTGGAAGGGGAATCCCTGCTGATTATGCTGGATATGAAAGGAATATGTGCCTCCAGCGGATCCGCATGTACTTCCGGCTCCCTGGATCCTTCCCATGTGCTCCTTGCCATAGGGCTTCCTCACGAAATCGCCCATGGTTCCCTGCGTATGTCCATGAATGAGGAAAATACAAAGGAAGAGCTGGATATTACGGTGGAAGCGATGAAAGAAATTATTACCAAGCTTCGGAACATGTCCCCTCTTTACGAGGATTTTATCAAAAAGCAGAATAAATAAGAAGGAAGGCGGTTCCGGCCGCTATGATACGGAAAGGAAGAAATATGTACAGCGAAAAAGTAATGGATCATTTTGAGCATCCCCGTAATGTGGGGGAAATAGAGAATGCGAGCGGTGTGGGCACTGTAGGGAATGCCAAATGCGGCGATATCATGAGAATATATCTGGATATTGATGAGAACGGGATTATCCGGGATGTGAAGTTCAAAACCTTTGGCTGCGGAGCCGCCGTTGCGACCAGCAGTATGGCTACCGAGCTGGTAAAGGGAAAGAGTGTGAGGGAAGCCATGGAGGTTACCAATAAAGCGGTTATGGAAGCGCTTGACGGCCTGCCTCCGGTAAAGGTACATTGCTCTCTTCTGGCGGAAGAAGCTATCCATGCGGCTCTGTGGGACTATGCGCAGAAAAACGGCATCAGCATTGAGGGCCTGGAGAAGCCGAAGTCCGATATTCATGAAGGTGAAGAAGAAGCAGAGGAAGAATACTAAAATATGGGCAAAAAAGTAGTGGTGGGCATGTCCGGAGGAGTGGATTCCTCCGTGGCGGCCCTTTTGCTGAAGGAACAGGGCTATGATGTCATTGGCGTCACCATGCAGATTTGGCAGGATGAGGCGGAGGAGATCCGGGAAGAGAACGGGGGCTGCTGCGGATTGAGCGCGGTGGACGATGCACGGAGAGTGGCCCAGAAGCTGGATATCCCTTATTATGTGATGAATTTCAAAAAGGAATTCCGGGCGAATGTCATCGATTACTTTGTGAGGGAATATGTCAGGGGAAGAACACCGAATCCCTGTATTGCCTGCAACCGGTACGTAAAATGGGAATCCCTTCTTGCCAAGAGCCTGGGGCTGGGGGCCGATTATATTGCAACCGGGCACTATGCAAGGATCGAACAGCTTCCGGGAGGAAGGTTTGCCATCCGTAATTCCGTGACGGCGGCCAAGGATCAGACATATGCCCTGTATAATCTTACACAGAATCAGCTTGCCCATACGCTGATGCCGGTGGGCGCTTATACCAAAGAGGAAATCCGCCGAATGGCAGAGGAGGCGGAGCTGCCGGTGGCACATAAAAAGGACAGCCAGGAGATCTGTTTTATACCGGATCATGATTATGCCGCTTTTATTGCGCGGGAAAGCCGGACAGAGGTGCCCGGCCCAGGGAATTTTGTTACCGCTGAAGGCGTAATCCTCGGCAGACATAAAGGAATTACCCACTATACGGTGGGACAGAGGAAGGGGCTGGACCTTTCCCTGGGACATCCGGTTTTTGTGACCGCAATCCGTCCGGAAACCAATGAAGTGGTTATCGGAGAGAACCAGGATGTGTTTACACAACATCTGACATGCAGTAAGCTTAACTTTATGGCGGTACCGGATTTGACGGAACCGGTTCGGGTAAAAACAAAAATACGTTATGCCCATCAGGGAGCTTTCTGTCTGGTTGAAAAAATCGGGGATGACAGGGTGAAATGTACCTTCGATGAGCCGGTCCGTGCGGTTACTCCGGGACAGGCCGCAGTGTTTTACGACGGCGAGTATGTGCTGGGCGGAGGAACAATCGAATAAGCATACAGGAAAAGAGGCCGTTTGGTACCTCTTTTCTTTTTTGTGCATAACTATAAATAAAGGTAAAAAAGGAAAGAATAAATTGGAGTCAAAATTTAATCAGTTATACGGAATGAGGCAGCGTCCTGCCTTTATGTCATTTACCGGTGTGATCACCCATATGGAAGTGGCGGGAGGAGACCGGGGCCGCTACGATGCCTGCGACCAGATGATCACAGTGGAAAATGAGGCAGGGAATACCGTGAATTTCTTTGTCAGCGCCGATACCTTTGTGGTGGACTACGCCACCATGTATGAAAGCATGCCGGTAACCGTGTTCTATAATGGAAACGCGGCAGCTCCCTTAATTTACCCGCCTCAGTATGTGGCGGCGGTGGTTGCGCCGCAGCAGGAAGGGCAGATGGTATTTGTAGGTTATTTCAACAATCTGCTCATGAGCAGCGATCAGAGCCTGAAGCTGAACCTCGCCCCTACGACCCAGGTGGTGACTACAAATAACCAGACCTTTATGGGAAATCCCGGAAACCATACTCTGGTAGTGCTTTACAGCCAGACGACCAGAAGCATACCGGCACAGACCACCCCTGAAAAAATTATCGTGCTCTGCGGACAATAAAAACATAAGAACGGGCAGCGTACAGCCATGCCGGTATCCGATAGGGAAATGGAACCGGCATGGGGTACGCTGTTTTTTTGTATGCCCTGATATCCTTCAGGGAGGAATGCAGCCGTTTGTTGCCTCAAAAGTATACAAGGAATAAAATTCCTTGCCTGTTACGCTGGGGAATAGAGTATAATAAGGGAATGAGGTGATAAAATGGAAAAAAGCAAAGCAATTCCCCCGGGATATATGACTGTCGGCCAGGTTGCCGGGAAAACCGGCGTAACCGTGCGCACCCTGCAGTATTATGATAAAATGGAACTGCTGTCCCCGTCGGCAGAAAGCGAAGGCGGACGGAGGCTTTATACGGACAAAGATGTGGTCAGGCTTCACCAGATTCTGTCCATGAAATCTCTCGGTTTCTCACTGGATGATATTAAGAACCGCCTGATACCTCTTGACACCCCTGAGGATGTGGCAGAGGCTCTTTCCGAACAGGCTGCCGCGCTGCGGGAGAAAATAGATAAGCTTACCGGTTCCCTGGAAGCCATTGAAGCGCTGAAAGAGGAAGTGCTTATGATGAATGCGGTTGACTTCGGTAAATACGCCGATATCGTGGTGAATCTGCAGATGAAGAATGAATACTACTGGCTGATAAAGAATTTTGATAACAGGACACTGGATCATTTCCGCAGCCGGTTTGATAAAGACAGCGGAAGGGCCATGCTGGAAACCTTCACCTCCCTGCAGGAGGAGGCGGTACGGCTTCAGAGGGAAGGGGTATCTCCGGAAAGCGGGAAAGGGCAGCGCCTTGCGAAGGCATATTGGGAGATGGTCACCGCGTTTACGGACGGGGATATGAGCATGCTTTCCAATCTTATGGAAGCTGAAACCTTTGAGGATCCCAAGGGAAGATGGAAAGAAAAACAGGCGGTGGTGCATTCTTTCATTGAACCGGCCCTGGAAGCCTATTTTACAAAAACGGGATATGACCCGTTCGCGGGAGGGCATACGGACGCCTGCCATACGGACTGACGGGCCGGTAAACGAAGGTAAGCTATAGCTTTATGTACGAAGGGGTCCTTTTGCTGAACACCGTGTAATAGGAAAATCCGCAGTCTTTCAGCAGTGTTTCCGCCCGGCCGAATTCCCGGCAGATATCCTCCGGACGGTGGGCATCGGATCCTACCGTTACGGTTTCTCCGCCCTTTTCCCGGTAACGTTCCAGAACCTTCCGGCAGGGATGAAGCTCCTTTAAGCCATACCGCAGCCCTCCCGTATTGATTTCCATGCCGATTCCGTTTTCCAGCAGAAGATCCAGTATCCGTTCGAACAAGTCCTGATATTTTTCATAAGTATAATTCTTATCCTTGCCCGGGCCATAGCGGACCACATAGTCCAGATGGCCGTATATGTCAAAGTCATGGAAGGCCTCCAGGTTTTCGATAATCGAAGAGAAGTATTCCCTGTAGGCTTCTTCCTCCGTCCGTCCTTCATAAAAGAGAGCATCATAAGGGTCCCTGCCCTTGCATAAGTGGGAGGACCCGATAATGAAATCAAAGTCGAAAGCGTTCGTATAAGCGCTCTGCAGCCCGGTCAGATAAGCCTGCAGCCCCAGCTCTATGCCGAAGGAAACCTGGATTTCTTTCCGGTATTCCGCCTTATATTTCAATAAGTCATACAGATAAGAATCCGTATTCACTTCAAAAAATCCTGCGGGGGTATCCGTGGAAACGGGAAAATCAAAGTCCATATGCTCCGTGAAGCACATCTGGGAAAGCCCCAGGGAAATCCCTTTACGTATCATTTCTTCCATGGGGGCTTGGGAGTCGCCGGAATAAGAAGAATGTAAATGAAAATCTGCTTTGATAGCCATGTCTGCCGCCTTTCTGCACTGTTGTTTTTTATCTGTCTGTCCGATTAAACAAAAGTATAGCGTATGAGACAGGAAAAGGCAAAGAAAAAAAAGGGCATTTACAGGCACCGGATGCCCAAACGCGAGAAAGAACCGGGGAACCGTCCGGACAGGTCGGAATGGCTGCCATTTATAAACTTTCTGTAAAATAAGGCGTTATTTCCAATATTTTTTTATTTTCGGCTTGATATTTTTATGCAAATTAGGTAAAATGAGTTTGCTGATAAAATTTTGTCAAGCTATGGGGACAAGCCCGGATAAGCTTCTGGTGTGTCCGGAGTAAGGACTTGCGTTGTGCGCGGGTCCGTTTGCTACGCTTGGCAAAATAATATATTAAATCATTTTTAGGAGGAATTAAAAATGGCAGTAAAAGTAGCAATTAATGGTTTTGGCCGTATCGGACGTCTTGCTTTCAGACAGATGTTCGGAGCAGAAGGATTTGAAATCGTAGCAATCAATGATTTAACATCTCCCGAGATGCTGGCTCACTTACTGAAATATGACTCAACTCAGGGCAGATATGAACTGGGCGACAAAGTATCTTACGGTGAAGATTCCATCACAGTTGACGGAAAAGAAATCAAAATCTATGCAAAGGCTAACGCTGCAGAGCTTCCCTGGGGAGAAATCGGTGTGGACGTAGTTCTGGAATGTACTGGATTCTATACCTCCAAAGCAAAAGCTCAGGCACATATCGATGCCGGCGCTAAGCACGTTATCATTTCCGCTCCTGCCGGAAACGATCTGCCTACCATCGTTTACAATGTAAACCATGAGACTCTGAGCAAAGATGATCACATCATCTCCGCTGCTTCCTGTACAACAAACTGCCTGGCTCCTATGGCAAAAGCTCTCAACGATGCTTTCCCTATCCAGAGCGGTATTATGTGCACGATCCATGCTTACACAGGCGATCAGATGACTCTGGATGGTCCTCAGAGAAAGGGCGACAAGAGAAGAAGCCGTGCAGCAGCAGTGAATATCGTTCCCAACAGCACAGGTGCTGCCAAGGCTATCGGCCTGGTAATCCCTGAACTGAACGGCAAGCTGATCGGTTCCGCTCAGCGTGTTCCTACCCCTACAGGATCCACAACCATCCTGACAGCTGTAGTAAAAGGACAGCCTACCAAAGAAGCTATCAATGAGGCTATGAAGGCAGCTGCTAATGAGTCCTTTGGCTACAATACAGACGAAATCGTATCCAGCGATGTTATCGGAATGAGATATGGTTCCCTGTTTGATGCTACGCAGACCATGGTTCTTCCTATTGACGAGAATACATCTGAAGTACAGGTTATTTCCTGGTACGACAATGAGAATTCCTACACAAGCCAGATGGTTCGTACAATCAAACACTTTGGCAAACTGCTGAACGCTTAATTTTCATACGCAGTCAGCTGTGTAAAGGCATAGGCTCATAAAGGGTCCGGTCTGATGAGGGCCGGGCCCTTTTTTCTCATGATAAGCGGGGGCAGGATTGTCCAAAAACCGTTCCCTGCAGATTCACCGAGTCTGGATAGTAATAAATAAGGAGGTTTTATACCATGTCATTAAATAAAAAATCCGTTGATGATATCAACGTAAAAGGCAAACGCGTCCTTTGCAGATGCGATTTCAACGTTCCGCTTAAAGAAGGCAAAATCACAGATGAAAACCGTCTGGTTGCCGCTCTGCCTACCATCAAAAAACTGATTGCGGACGGCGGAAAAGTTATCCTTTGCTCCCATCTGGGAAAGCCTAAGGGAGAGCCAAAACCGGAGCTGTCCTTAGCACCTGTTGCAGCACGCCTTTCCGAGCTGCTCGGACAGGAAGTGAAATTCGCTGCGGATCCTGAAGTGGTAGGCCCTAACGCAAAAGCTGCTGTGGAAGCCATGAAGGACGGCGATGTAATCCTTCTTGAAAATACCCGTTACAGGGCAGAAGAGACAAAGAACGGCGAAGCGTTCTCCAAAGAACTGGCTTCTCTGTGCGATGTTTTTGTAAACGATGCTTTTGGTACCGCCCACAGGGCACACTGCTCCAATGTAGGTGTGGCACAGCTGGCTGATACCGCAGTCGTTGGCTACCTGATGCAGAAGGAAATCGACTTCCTCGGGAATGCGGTAGAGGCTCCTGTAAGACCTTTCGTAGCGATTCTGGGCGGAGCCAAAGTTGCTGATAAGCTGAATGTTATCTCCAACCTGCTTGAAAAATGTGACACCCTGATTATCGGCGGCGGTATGGCGTTCACCTTCCTGAAAGCAAAAGGCTATGAAATCGGTGCATCCCTGGTGGATAACGAAAAGATTGAATACTGTAAAGAAATGATGGAAAAAGCGGAAAAGCTGGGCAAGAGCCTTCTTCTCCCCGTGGATGCTGTCGTTGCCAAATCTTTCCCCAGCCCTATCGATGCCCAAATCGATGTGGAAGTATTTGCGGCAGATTCCATTCCCTCAGATATGATGGGACTGGATATCGGACCTAAGACAGCAGACGCTTATGCAGAGGCTGTTAAAACCGCGAAGACTGTTGTCTGGAACGGACCTATGGGCGTTTTTGAGAACCCTGTGCTCGCAAAAGGGACGATTGCAGTTGCCAAAGCGCTGGCTGAAACAGATGCAACCACAATCATCGGCGGCGGTGACTCCGCAGCAGCCGTTAACCAGCTGGGCTATGGTGATAAGATGAGCCACATCTCCACCGGCGGCGGTGCTTCTCTGGAATTCCTGGAAGGCAAAGAACTTCCCGGTGTTGCAGCAGCAAATGATAAATAATAAATGTTAAGGAGACCATAATCATGGCAAGAAAGAAAATTATTGCCGGCAACTGGAAGATGAACATGACTCCCAGCCAGGCCGTTGAATTAATCAATACCTTAAAGCCCCTTGTAGCTACGGAAGATGCGGACATTGTTTTCTGTGTACCCGCTATCGACATCATTCCGGCTATCGAAGCCGCCAAGGGAAGCAACATTGAAATTGGCGCTGAAAACATGTATTACGAAGAGAAGGGTGCATATACCGGAGAAATCGCTCCTGATATGCTCACTGACGCAGGTGTAAAATATGTTATCATCGGCCATTCCGAAAGAAGAGAGTATTTTGCGGAGACCAACGAGACCGTTAACAAAAAGGTTCTCAAGGCATTTGCGCATGGTATTACCCCTATCGTATGCTGCGGTGAGTCACTTACACAGAGAGAGCAGGGAATTACCATTGACTGGATCCGTCAGCAGATTAAGATCGCTTTCCTGGGTGTAAGTGCAGAGCAGGCTAAGACTGCAGTTATCGCTTACGAACCTATCTGGGCTATCGGAACAGGCAAGACGGCGACCACAGAACAGGCACAGGAGGTTTGTGCTGCCATCCGTGTCTGCATCGGTGAGATGTATGATGAAGCAACCGCGGAAGCCATCCGTATCCAGTACGGCGGATCTGTTAATGCAGCGACTGCAGCAGAACTGTTCGCTCAGCCTGACATCGACGGAGGTCTTGTCGGCGGTGCGGCTCTGAAGCCTGACTTCGGAAAAATCGTCAATTATAAATAACAGCAGCTTTGTAAGTCAATAGCCGCTGAAAGCTTAACCCGTTTTCTTCCGTGTACCGTTAGGGAAGAAAACGGGTTTTGTTGAATAAACAGGCGGCCTGCGTTATATATTCCTGATGACAGTGTATTGATTGATATATCTTATCATCTAATGATATTGCAGCAAATGGTTTTCTGTGGTAATCTGTATCATTAAGTTAGTTAAAACTAACTATAGCCTGACATGTACTAAAAGGAGATTGTTTTCCGGCGTATGGATGGACGCCGGAAGATAATTTTCCGGATCCCGGAGGAAGGAACATATGCCTGTAGAAGAAATTACGCAGTATTTACGGACCAATGGGCAGAGCTGTCAAAAGGCGTTACATATGCAGCTGGCAATCCATTGTGCACCGTTTTTAAAAGGAATCAAGGAAAGTGCTGTCGTCAGCCTTCCAAGAGAGCAGTCCGTTGCCTTTTCCGGCCTGGCAGCCCGGGCTGGTCTGAACTGGTATTTTTTGCTCCATGAGGATGGAAAGGATATGGTATTTATTTACCGAAGAAAGGAATTGGAGAGATTTCTGCAAAAAGAGGATGTTTCAGCATTCCTGAAAAAAAGAGGATATCTGCAGAACGGTAAGACTCATCCGTTTCCTATCTGTCAGATTCTGTCCGAACTTTCCGGAAGAGTGGAGTCTTATTACAGGACAAAAGAAAACTTTCCTCATGAGATAGGTGTGCTTCCCGGATATCCGACGGAGGATGTGGAAGGCTTTATTGCTAATGAAGGCAGGAATTGTCTGCTCACAGGCTATTGGAAGGTATACAAGAATGAGCGGCGGGCAAAACAGATATTTGCCGCCTTCGACGAAGCCAGGGAAGTGACTGGCTTTTACCGCACAGGCTGCGGAAAATGTGGCGGTATAATGTCCGGCAATTTCATTGACCGGATGTCGTAACGGTTCAGACAAGTCCTGGCTGTTACAGCATAAAATAAATCAATCAAATTGATTAAAATTGCACCTTGTAGTCACTCGAAATCTATGTTACTATTTAGAAAATTGAATAAGAAAGCAAATGCAAGGAAGAGGAGTAGTAGCTGAATGCTGGAAAACAGAGAACTGCCGGGTGGTGCGAGGCAGTCTGAAGCGGATCGTGAACTGACCTTGGAGCAGCTGGCTGAAGACCGCAGGGTTGTGTAGGCGCAGACGGAACACCCGCCGTAGAAAGGGGAAAGGCATGTTAGTGCTGACGAGTGCATGGTGTTGCGCCATGAAATAGAGTGGTACCGCGCGAAGGTGAATTTGCGTCTCTATAAAAATGACCGGATTACAGAAAAGTCATTTTTATAGAGACTTTTTTTGTGCCCGGACAGAAACAGGAGGAAGCATAAGTGAAAGCAGCAGAAAAGTATGGAAGATCTTATTTTATGCCGCCGGTGGTGACATATGATTGGGTGAAAAAGGATACGATTGAAAAAGCGCCGGTTTGGTGCAGTGTGGATTTGCGGGATGGGAACCAGGCACTCATTGAACCAATGGGACTGGAAGAAAAGCTGGAGTTTTTTAAAATGCTTGTCAAAATCGGCTTTAAAGAAATCGAGGTGGGATTTCCTGCCGCATCCGACACGGAGTACGCTTTTATAAGGGCGTTAATCGAAAGGGATATGATCCCGGAGGATGTGACGATCCAGGTGCTTACCCAGGCCAGAGAACATATCATAAGAAAAACATTTGAAGCCGTAAAGGGTGCACCCCATGCGATCGTTCATCTGTACAATTCTACATCGGTGGCGCAGCGGGAGCAGGTTTTCAAAAAAAGCAGGGATGAGGTGAAGCAGCTGGCGGTGGACGGAGCGGCGCTTTTGAAAAATCTGGCGGAGGAAACGGAAGGAAATTTTACTTTTGAATACAGTCCGGAGAGTTTCCCGGGGACAGAAGTGGATTATGCTGTGGAGGTATGCAACGCGGTCCTGGATGTATGGAAGCCGGATAAAAACCATAAGGTGGTCATCAATATTCCCACTACCGTACAGGTTGCCATGCCTCATGTATTTGCCTGTCAGGTGGAATATATTCACAAAAACCTGAAGTACAGGGACGGTGTGGTTTTAAGCGTACATCCCCATAATGACAGGGGCTGCGGGATAAGCGATGCGGAATTCGGTATCCTTGCGGGAGCGGACAGAGTGGAAGGGACTCTTTTCGGAAATGGGGAAAGAACGGGTAATGTGGATCTGGTTACGTTGGCTATGAACATGATGTGCCACGGCGTGGAAGCAGGACTGGATTTCAGCCGTATTATGGAAATAAGGGAAAGTTATGAGCTTCTGACCGGTATGAAGGTATACGAGAGAACACCTTATGCCGGAGACCTGGTATTCACTGCGTTCTCCGGTTCCCATCAGGACGCGATTTCCAAAGGAATGACATGGTGGAAAGAAGGAAAGAGCGGCAGTAAATGGACGGTGCCTTATCTGCCGGTGGATCCAAAGGATGTGGGAAGGGAATATGAATCTGACGTCATCCGTATTAACAGCCAGTCAGGAAAGGGAGGAATCGCTTTTATCCTGAAGCAGAATTTTGGTTTTTCCATACCTGACGGGATGAAAGAAGAAGTAGGCTATCTGGTGAAAGGAGTATCCGATAAGAGACATCAGGAACTGACACCGGCGGATATTTATCAGATCTTTGAGGAAAATTATATCACTCCCCGCTCGATTTTTCATATCCCGGAATGTCATTTCCGCCAGGAAGACGGGATTACCGCACAGGTGACGATTGAACAGGGAAAAGAGAGAAGAGTGATAGAAGCTTCAGGAAACGGCCGTCTCGATGCGGTCAGCAATGCGGTAAAAATGTATTTCGGCATAAGCTATGAACTCACCGTTTATGAGGAACATGCGATTTCCAGCGGTTCTTCCTCCAAAGCAGCGGCCTATGTGGGAATTAGCTGTAAGGGAAAGAACTATTGGGGCGTGGGAATTGATGAGGATATTATTAAAAGCTCCGTGGCCGCTCTTGTTTCAGCGGGCAATAAACTGGCGGAGAGTGAAAATCTTCGAGAAGGCAGGGAGGAACGAATCGTGGATATTATCAAATATATTAATGGACATTATGCAGAGGTGACCCTGGAAAATCTGTCGGAAAACTTCAATCTTTCCAGGCCTTATATTTCTAAATATATCAAAGACAAGACTGGTATGAATTTTCAGGATGTGGTTAGAGAAGCCAGAATGAGAAAAGCGCGGATGCTTTTGAAGGAATCGGGGCATTCGGTGGAATCGATTGCCGAGGATGTGGGTTATGAAAGCGTGGAGCATTTTAACAGGCTGTTTAAAAAATCCTATGGTATGACCCCTGTACAGTTCCGGGTGCAGAAATAGGCAAAAACCCTGCAGCGGATTCTCTTAATAGAGAATCTTCTGCAGGGTTTTTTCGAAGAAATCACAGTTTTTATGGCCGGAATGAAGAAGGACAATAAGATGATGGAACACAAACTGAAGGAATTCTTCCTGTGTGTACTCCTCCGACCATACGGATGCAGGAATAGAGGTGTCTCTCTGCAGAGCCTTGCGAAGAAGCTCCAGGAGAACCTGGAAACATTCGTTTTCCAGTTCCCTTCCTCTTTTTTTATCTTCCGGGGGCATGGTTTCCAGCTGAGTCAGCCAGTCCCGTTCAAATTCGGAAAGCTGCTCGTTGATAACTGCGTAAAACTGGGATACGAATTTGGTGAAACAGACAGTCCGGGGGTTGATGCCGGACAGACTATGGATAACATCTGCCCAGAAGGAATCCACCACAGCAAAAATAAGCTCTGTCTTATTGGGAAAGTAATTATAGAGAACACCCACAGAAATAGAGCATTTCCGGGCTATGTTGCGGATATTGACCTTATGTATTCCCTCGGTCCGGGCGATTTCCATAGCAGCGTCAATAAGCTCCTGACGGGATGTAACATTTTTGTTCATCATTTATCCTCCTGTTGAACCATGCTCATTATATAAAGCTTATATTTTAATGTCAAGTATTCTTCGATGAAAAGTATTCTGTGAGGTAGAGGAACCTTTGGGAACAATGGGAATACCGTAATAGTAGAATACCTTACAGGAGAGAATGGAGAATGATGCAAAAGAATAATTTAGAAGCCGTTGTTCCGGTGTCCCGTCCCTTTGTTATTTATTCCGGTACGGATCTGACCGGTACGGCTACCGGGGATGCGCAGGTCCGCAATTATTGTGCCCTGCCTTATACTTCGGAATCAAGATACCGGCTGGACAGAGCGGATCATAATAATATATTTCAATTCCGCCTGACACAAAACGGAGTAACGAGAATGGCCTATTGTCTTGATAAGTTTGCGGACGGCCCTTATAATGATGTTCCCTATGAGAGCGCGCCCTTTGAAACAATATTCCCGGCGGATACGGAAAGGCAGAAACAGATGCTTGCCTGGATACTTGCCAACGGGTATCCTGCGGTGAGTGCCGGAGAAACCTTTCAGCTAACCGGAACGGACTATACATCCAGCCCGGTGCTGGATGACAACGATGCCTATGCGGCGGTGCAGGTTGCCCTGTGGGTCCTTTTGGGACAGATTGCCGAGGACGAAGTCTTTTTTCTGGACTGCGGATCAGGAGAAACGCATCCGAAGTCGGAAAGGCTTCGGGCAACCGTGCTGAAGCTTCTGCAGATGGCAGGGGACTTCGCAGATTCTGTTGCCGATCCTTTGCCGCCGACAGCGGCAAACACTATGTGCTGCTGCAAGGATTCCCCTGTGGAGTGTTGTAATGCCGGTACCATTCCGGGTGCTGTCAATGAGTCCTATCTTGTATTCAGCGGCTGCCCGGATGAAGTGCGTTCCCTGTGCGGAAGGCTCCTGATAGGGCCGTTCCGGCTTCAGTCCAATTTAACGGGCCAGCCGGTCATTACAGTCCGTCCTCTGTGCGTATGTCAGGATGGTTTTGCCGCTTCCTTTATGGATTTTTGCGGAAATGTAATAACATCGCCTGTTATCGGACAGGAATTTTATATAGCGGTGCGGGCGACCCGTACTTGTATATGCTTTACCGTAGAGGCCGCATTTACAGCAACAATAACCCGGGTAATCACGATGAGGCCTGTCAGTTCACCCAACTATCAGCCAATCGGTTCATCTCTTCAGGATGAAATGATAGAGGTTAACGCTTCTATGTGTGTGTGCCTGTCTGCGGGTATTAAGGAAAAGGACGGCGGATGTACGGTACAGTCCGGTATACAGATAAATAACAATAATAATAACAACAATAATAATAATAATAATAACTTGGGTATGCAGGGGTTTATTAACTGTGGCTGGCAGATGCCCCCATGCTGTGTTTATCCGCCAGTGTGGCCATATCCGCCATATCCGCCATACCCGCCGGAATCGCCATACCCGCCATATCCGCCCAGGCCGCCGTATCCGCCGGAACCGCCATACCCGCCATACCCGCCCAGGCCGCCGTATCCGCCGGAACCGCCATATCCGCCATATCCGCCCAGGCCGCCGTATCCGCCGGAACCGCCATACCCACCATATCCGCCGGAACCGCCATGTCCGCCGAAGCCGCCGTGTCCGCCGAAGCCGCCGTGCCCGCCGGAACCGCCATGTTCGCCGAAACGTACCCGCAAACCAAGGCCCATATGTACAACTAAGCCGTGTCCGCCGGAACCATGCTGCCCCAAACCGTCCTGCTGCAGGAATAGTTCATGCGGTGGTCCGCTAAAACCGCTATGTCCGGAAAAACCCTCCTGTGCAGATAACTAAGAGCTGATTGGCAGGTAAGCCAGATCTGGTTAACGAATCCCCGTCGCCGTCTGTATATCCGTGTCGGCCAAAGCACCACTCTCTGTATATCCGGGCTGAATCTGCTAAACGTAGTTTCCTGCGCGGCGTTCATTTGGCCTGGATTTACACAACCTTTGACATACCTTTACCTGCTTCCAAAGGTTTGTGAAATATGTGCAGTCCGTAAAAGTCCAAAAAAACCTGTTGACTTGGAGTTAGGTCACAATGGTATGATAAAAGAAAAGGTGAAAAATACGTTCTCTGAGAGAAAGGCAGGCGGCAAGCCATGACAATTGCAGAAGTGAGCAGAAAATATGAGATGACGGCGGATACATTGCGGTATTATGAACGCATCGGCCTGATTCCGCAGGTGCCCAGGAATAAAAGCGGGATCAGGGATTATGATGACAATTCCTGCCGTTGGATCGAATTAATGAAGTGTATGCGCGGGGCGGGCGTGCAGATTGAGGCGCTGATAGAATATGTTTCCCTGTTCCAGCAGGGAGATTCCACCATTAATGCCAGGAAAACGCTGCTCATCGAGCAACGGGATCAATTACTGGCAAGAATGGAGGAAATGCAGAAATCCCTGGATAGGCTGAATCAGAAAATAGATCATTATGAGCAGGGACTCATGCAGACGGAGAAAAAACTGCGTCAGTAGGCTGGTGTACCGTTTGGCGCGCATCGGATAGAAAGCAGGCCACAAACACGCTTAATAACAGGAAGAGACGGTTATATGACGGCTCTTCCTGTTTTTTATCAGGGATTTTCCTTTCGAAAGATCGTGATCATGCAAAGAAAAACATAAAAGCCCGCAATATAATATTTTCCGGGAGGATATAACCATTCAGAGAGAAAACGCATCCGGCCAGTTCTTTTCTTTTTGTTGCTGGTCTGTGGCAGCCCGTTGTATAATAGAGAAAACAGGCAGCAGGGAGAGCACAAACCCGGTGCCGGAGCAGGTGGGCAGGATATGAAGGTAAGAATCCAAGTGAAAAAAATAGGGAAAAACCGCGGTAGCATCGTACCGGTTATTTATGAATATCCGGAAACAGCAGACACCGTCCGAAAGCTTCTGGAAGAAACGGTGCGCATAAATCGGAAAGCATACGGAGAACGGCGGAAGCATACGGAGGTGGAAGCCGTCCTTTCCGGGGAAAATATCGAAGAACAGGCACGCGGCGGTAAGGTAACCTTCGGCCTTTCCCGCAAGGACAAGGTGCCGGAATTCAGGGAGGCCGTGGAAAATGCCTGGCAATGCTTTGAAGACGGGATAGTGGTGGTATTCCTGGACGGGAAAAAGCTGGAGCGGCTGGAGGAAAAAATGGAACTCCGGGAGAACAGTGAGCTTGTTTTTGTGAGAATGACAATGCTTGCCGGAAGAATGTGGTAAGCGCGTAATATCAGTTGGGACGGGTCCGGACAGTTACAGCGCATAAGGAGAGAAAAAGGGATGGAATACAGTTATCAAAGCAGGCAGAAGCTGTCGGAAGCCTACAGGGAAAAATGGAAAAAAAAGTTGTTTCTTGCTTCCGGCGAAACGAAAGAAGCGGTGGAGGAAATAGAAAAATTCGGGCAGTACAGACAGGAATTCGGCCCGTTTCTGGAGAAAGCGGAAGAAAAACTGCGTGAGGGGACATATCTGACGCTTTCTTCTTTCATGCGGAAAAATTATAAAAAACTGACGGAGCTTTATGCAGGAAAGGAGTTTGCCGGGGATTTTTATTATATTATCGATAAGCTGAACCAGTTTCCCTATTCCCACAGCATTTACCGCAGAACCGTTCGTACCAAAGCTTATTTTCCAAGCCTTAAGCATGTATTCCGTCTGCTGTATGCCTACAAGGTGCTGCAGTTTTATGAATGCAGCCTGGAGGATTATCTCCTGGACCGGCTGCCGGAAGAAAAGCTGGACTTCAAAAGGAATCCGGCTTACGGCTTTACCCTGCAGTGTCTGGATGATATGATCGCGGCCAGGATAGACAGAGGAGATGAGGCGGTAAAAGCGGCGGCTGAAAATGTGCTGCTAAGCGATAACAATACCGCCGTAATCACGGTGGACTGGATAAGGGGGATCGTAAAAAGCTCTTGTGCGCCCCTTCACCGTCTCCTTTCGGATTTCCTGCTTGCCGCCAGGCTTCAGGAAGGGGTCAGACAGGCGGTCTGTGAAAATGCGGACTGCGGGACAGTGGAGGCTTTCCGGACAATTTTTGCCGCGGTATGTGATAATAATCTGATCCGTTTTGCCTCCGTTAAAAGGGCAGTGGCAACCTGGACCGGTATCTGCGATGTGGAAAATGCGGATCGGATATCGGAAAAGATGATAACCCTCATGGAGGCTTCTCTTAGCGATCCGGAGGCAGTGCAGGCATATATCGCTTCCAATGACAGCATCCGGATTGCCGTGGGCCTGTGGACACTGGCTTTTTATGAACTGCAGGATGCCATCGGAGTGATGGGAGAATTCCTGGAGCACGGAACCAGGAACCAGATCCTTACCATGTCCTATTTTAACCGCACACTGGAATGGGATGCGTTTACCGGAGTCACGGCCAAAAAGGCAGTCATGCAGTTCTCATCGGATCCGGAAATGATCGCGGCTTTTATGCCCACCTATCTGAGCAGCGCGGAACGGTATGTCAGTTATGCGCTGGGCGGCAGTCAGTCCGGTAACGGAGAGGAAAGGCAGTATCGTCCTATTCCCATCGGCTGGCTGTTTGACAGCCGCGGGGAAGCCATTGCCCACTATGGGGTGCTGAAAGATATCTTGGAGAGCATGAAGAAAAAAGTGCTGGAATTTGCACCCTGTGTGTTTCCCTGGTACCGGGTGGAACTCACCAGGGGACAGCTTATTAAGCGAATGTGTGTAATTGCTTATTCCCTTGGGGATTCCGGCCTCATAGAAGAGGCGGCCGGAAACGTGATGGAGATCGATATCAGCGGTTCTTATGAAAGCAGGGCGAAATGGGTGGAACTGCTGCTTCACAGCCCGGAAAATGAACACCAGAAGGAACTTCTGCTTTCTTTTCTGGCAGATAAGGAAACGATGACCAGAAAGACGGCATTCCGGCTGGCGGAGGGACTGGAGCTGTCCGACGGGGATTACCGGCAGATAGAAGCGTTCTTGAAATATAAGAAAGGGGATATCAGACAAAATGTCCTGAAGCTTCTGGAAAAACAGAGCGATAAGGGGCTGGAGGAATCGGTGAGGCGCCTGCTTTCTTCTTCCTCGGAGGAGATGCGCGAGGGCGGCCTGACTTTGGTGAGAGAGGCCCGGATCAGCGGAAGGCCGGAAGCTGTGCAGAAAAGCCTGGCGGAGGAAGCCGGAAAGCTGGAGGGAAAATCGGATAAGGAACAGATCCTTTTAGAGGAAATCACAGGAGAATCCGCCTCAAGCCGGATATTGGAAACAGAAGGGTATGGCCTGTACCGTAAAGATGCGGTTCCTGCATTGTTGGATCCGGCGGCAGGCCGTGAGAACCTGCGGGCCTTTTTCCGGACGGATATCCGAAAGCTGGAAGAGATCGTACGCAGCCTGTATGCGTTTCTGGATGAAAATGCAGGACTGGAGTATAAAGCCGCCAACGGTTATGAGATGCTTTTGGGGAATCATCTGGTCGTGAGCAGCAGCGATACCTCCCTGCCTTTTGCGGATCGTTATCCGTTTAAAGAACTGTGGATCCGTTTTTATGAGGAACATATCGGGGATCCCCATCTGGTAAAGCTTCTGCTGCTGGCATGGAACAACGGGACGGGAAGCGGCGTAAATGTGAAAAATCAGGAAATCCTGCTGGGCTATCAGAAAAAGCTTTTGGGAAATATCGGGGAATTCCGGATCCCCCAGAAGCAGGGGGTACGGCCGGGATATGGAAGCAGTGCCTATACGGTTCTTACCATTCTGAACAGCATATATGAGGATACACAGTGGAGACCGGCCGCCCTGGAACTGGCCGCCCTGCTTGCGGAAGAGATCCCTGCCAGGGATTTGTGGTATGAAAAAGGGAAAGATACCCGCTATTATTATGTTTCGGATCCCGGGGAATTTGCCCTGACGGATATTCCTGCCGTGAACGGCCTGATCCGTCCTCTGTCGGGATGGAGGACAGAGCAGGAATTTAAAGAAGGATTCTCTGCCCTTTACCGTCTGGATCAGCTTTTTGACTACAATGCCCACAATGGCAGCGGAAGTGCCTATTCGTATAACCGGAATTCCCGTACGCTGCTGACCATTTATGAGTATGTGTTGGCGTTCCGGCTGGGCCTTATCCCTGCGGATACGGTTTACGAGGCCGCATTTGAAACGATTGGCCTGCGTGCCAGCCTGGAAGATCTGTCCCGTCTGGTTTCCGATCATTTACAGCCTTACGATAGAAACAGACTTTCCGCTTACCTGTCAAAGGAGGAACTGGCGGAAGAAAAAGGGAATCCGGAGAATCCTTTTATAAAACAGGGAAGGGCGTTTTTCTTCCGTATTACCGATACGATTCTGGATGTGGAAGTAAAGCGCGGGGATCTTCCCACGGTGTTTTCCTCCAGCATATCTTCTATCAAGCGGATTTACGGTATGGATCGCATGATAGAGATCCTGAAAGCCCTGGGAAATGACAAGCTGGATCGGACTGCCTACTATTACTGGTCGGGAAGCAGGACGGGGAAAAAGGAATGCTTGAGCTATCTGCTTCAGATATGCTATCCTCTGGAGGGAGAGGATGCCGGAAAGCTGAAGGAACTGCTGAAGGGGACGAAAATAAAAGAACAGAAAATGATCGAAACAGCCATGTATGCGCCGCAGTGGCTGGATATCATAGAGGAATATCTGGGCTGGCCCGGGCTGAAAAGCGGATGCTATTATTTCATGGCCCATATGAACGAGCGATTCGACGATAAAAAGAAAGCAATGATAGCCCGGTATACCCCGCTTACGCCGGAAGAACTCAATAACGGCGCTTTTGATGTGAACTGGTTTGAGGAAGCCTATTCCCTGCTGGGGGAAGAGCGGTTCGGCAGACTGTATGATGCCGCCAAATATATCTCCGACGGAAGCAAGCATGCCCGGGCGAGGAAATACGCAGACGCGGCTCTGGGACGGGTAACTGCGCAGGCGCTGGAACAGGCAATCCGGGAAAAAAGGAATAAGGATCTGCTGATGAGCTATGGCCTGGTGCCTGTGCAGGGGAAACGCGAGCTGCCCCGCCGGTATGAATTTCTGCAGCGGTTCCTGAAGGAAAGCAGGCAGTTCGGAGCGCAGCGCCGGGCCAGCGAGTCCCTCGCCGTGTCGGTGGCTATGAAAAATATGGCTACCAAGGCGGGCTATGCGGATGTGACCCGTTTGACCCTTGCCATGGAAACGGAACTGGTAAAGGAGTATCGTGTTTTCTTTGAGAAAAAAGAAGAGGACGGTGTTTTCCTGTGTCTTTATGTGGATGAAAACGGTAGACCGTCCATTATGGCTGAAAAAGATGGCAAGCCCCTGAAAACCGTACCGGCCAGGCTGAAAAAGAATGCGTACTATCTGCAGTTGAAGGAAATCCACATGAAACTGAAAGAACAGTATGCCAGATGCGTCAAAATGTTTGAACAGGCTATGGAAGAGCGGGAGGCTTACCGATATGAGGAACTGCAGGCGCTTCTGTGTAATCCGGTAATAGCGCCGGTGGTGCGGAGTCTCGTATTTATCGGCGATAGCCCGGCAGGCCCCGCCGATTGTCCGGTATCCGGTTTTATAAGAGAGGATGGCATGACCGGCTGGGAAAAGGAACGTGTGCTCCTCCGGGGAGAAGATATGCTGCGTGTGGCCCACCCGTTTGACCTCTATGAGCTGGGCTGCTGGGAAGAATACCAGAAGCTTTTGTTTGCGGAAGGGCTCAGGCAGCCCTTTAAGCAGGTATTCCGCGAGCTGTACGTAAAACTTCCGGAGGAACTGGACAGAACCCATTCCCTTATGTTTGCCGGGAATCAGATCCAACCTGCCAAAACGGCTGCCTGCCTGAAATCCAGGCGCTGGGTGGCGGATTATGAGGAAGGGCTTCAGAAAATCTATTATAAAGAGAATATTATCGCCCATATTTATGCCCAGGCAGACTGGTTTTCGCCCAGTGAAGTGGAAGCGCCCGCATTGGAATGGGTGGAGTTTACCCAAAGGAAAACCTTTGAGGGCATTCCAATCAGGGATATTCCTGCCATTGTCTATTCCGAGGTTATGCGGGATGTGGATTTGGCGGTAAGTGTGGCCCATGCGGGCGGTGTGGATCCGGAGACCAGCCATTCCACCGTGGAAATGAGGAAAGCGATTGTGGAATATAATCTGCCTCTTTTCGGTATATCCAATGTTACCCTGGAGGGAAGCCATGCCCTTATAAAGGGCAGCAGGGCTGCCTACAGCATTCATTTGGGAAGCGGTGTGATCCACCGTAAGGGAGGGCATCAGATTCAGGTACTGCCCGTCCATTCCCAGAGCAGGGGAAGGCTGTTCCTTCCCTTTCTGGACGAGGACCCCAAGACAGCGGAAATTATGTCCAAAATTATATTGTTTGCACAGGATGCCAGGATAAAGGATCCTTATATACTGGATCAGATACAGGCATAACAGGAGTTATTCATGGAAACTAAGGATCTGATAATATATACCAAAGAATATCCGGCAAGAGAGGCTGTCTATTCGGACTTCCCGGAGAATATGCTCCCGGAGCTTGCCGCATATCTGGAGAGCCGGGGGATCCGCAGGCTGTACTGCCATCAGGCGGAAATGTTTGAAAAAGCGCAGGAGGGGAAAAACCTTGTGATCACCACCTCCACAGCCAGCGGAAAGACACTGAGCTTCCTGCTGCCGGTGATTCAGGAAATCCTGAAAAATCCCCAGGCCAGAGCCATTTTCATTTATCCTACAAAAGCGCTGGCAGCGGATCAGTACCGGGCGGTTCTGCCGGTGGTGGAATATTTTGGGGAAAACCGGATAGCCGCCGGAGTGTATGACGGGGATACGACGGCGGGCGAAAGGAGCAGAATCCGCAAGCACGCGAATTTGATTCTGACAAACCCGGAAATGCTCAACAGCGCGTTTCTTCCCAACCACAGCAGATACGGATTTGATTTCATTTTCAGCAATCTGAAATTTGTGGTGATAGATGAGCTGCATACCTACCGGGGGGCTTTCGGCTCCCACCTTGCCAATGTGTTCCGGCGCCTGGAACGGGTGTGCAGATATTACCGATCCTCACCCAGGTTCCTGTGCAGTTCTGCCACCATAGCCAACCCTGCGGAGCTTGCGGGGGAGATATGCGGACAGGATTTTACCCGGATATCCAGGGACGGTTCGCCTGCGGGGCCGCGGACATATGTGTTTCTGCAGCCGCCCGTAATCAAAGGGAAGGATGGGAAAAATTACGGACAGGTTTCTTCCACGGAGGTAGCCTCCCATTTGCTTGTGCAGCTGGCGGAAGCGGAAAGAAGCTTTATTGCTTTTACCAAATCCAGAAGAAATGTGGAGGTGGTTTTGAAGGAGGCTTCCGATATCCTGGAATCGGAAGGAGGATCGGGCAGGGCAGATAAAATATCCGGTTACCGGGGAGGCTATACGTCTGCGGAGCGTAAGGAAATTGAAAATAAGATGGTGTCGGGAGCACTGACGGGCCTGATTTCCACCAATGCACTGGAGCTGGGGATCGATATCGGCAAGATAGAGTCCGCGGTGCTGGTGGGATATCCCGGCACCAGAGCCTCCTTCTGGCAGCAGACAGGGCGGGCCGGAAGAAGCGGGAAAGGCTGTCTGAACTATCTGATCCTGGAAAATCTTCCTTTTGACCAGTATATTGCTGTGAATCCCGACTGGCTGTTCGGCGGCGGAAGTGAAACCGCCATCGTGGATAAGAACAATCTTCTCATTGAGCTGGCCCATATCCGGGCGGCAGCTGCGGAAATACCGCTGACACTGGATGATATCGCCCTGTTCCCGGATTTGGGGGAGGCCATACCGGTACTGCTGAAGGTGAAGGAGGTGGACGGCCGGGACGGAAGGTTTGCCTGGTCGGGGGGAGCGTTTCCGGCAGGGGATTTCAGCCTGCGTAATATTGATAAGGCCAGATACAAGCTGATCAACCGGGAAAACGGCAGAGTCATTACCGAAATGGACGAGATGCAGGCCTTCCGGGAAATCCATGAAGGCGCGGTATATATGCACGACGGTGTGCAGTACCAGGTGAGCGGATTGAACCTGGAAACCAGAACCGCGTCGGCAGAACCTTTCTTTGGGAATTACTATACCGTCCCGGGCGGAGGGACGGAAATTTCCGTCATACGCAGCAGCCGGGAAAAGGAATACCGGCGGACACGTATATCCTTCGGGGATGTCAATGTGCATACCATGGTTTCCATGTACCGGAAGCTGCAGTTCCATAACCATCAGAATCTGGGATTTGAACAGCTGCCGGCACCTCTTTCCAAAGATTTTGATACGGAAGGCGCCTGGATTGCCATTCCCGACAATGTGGCGGCAGTCTACCGGAGGCTGATGCAGGTGAAGGAGGATGGCAAAATTGTCAGGAACAATCATTTTGAAGGTCTTGCCTATGCTCTTAAAAACGCAGCCATGATGGTAACCATGACGGAAAGGGAGGATATAGGGACGGCTATGTCCGGCCATTTGGGCGGCGGGGAGTGGGATCCTGCCCTCTGGCAGGACGGGGATCTGCCGCCTGGAGAGGAAACGGCCCTTTTTTTCTATGACCAGTATGCAGGAGGGCTTGGCTATGCGGATAAAATTGCGGATTTTATTACGCAAATTGTGGAAAATGCGGCCGCCCTGGTATCCGGCTGTCCCTGTGAGGACGGCTGTGCCGCCTGTATCGGCGACCATTGGCTGGATAAAAAGCTGGTCCTGTGGGGACTTAAAAACCTTCTGGAGGAGTCGGATCCGCCTGCGGGCATTCTTTGGAACCGGCCACGGGAAATGCCCGCTTTCCAAAAGCCTTTTGTGCTGAAGGAATTGGAAAAGCCTGAAAAATGGAAGGAATTCTGTCTTTATCTGAAGGATAAAGGAGATCCCTTTTCCGCCTTTCTGTATACGGTGCCCGGAGTTGTTCTGGAAGGAAATACCCTGTGCCTTGGCACCGTCCTTCCCTTTTACCGGGAGTGGATTATGGAAGAAAATAATTACCGCAGCCTTTTGAATATTTTCCGTTATTATACCCAGGCTCCCGGAAACCTGAAGCTGGAGATACGTCTGGAAGAAAGAGAAGACGGGGAAAAACGCAGAACCATTCAGAAAAAGCTGGAAAAAGGAGTGCTCCATGGGTGAATTTGTAATGCCGGCGTTTCTCAACGAATATCAGAAAAAGGCGGTGCTGGATGACAGCAGCGCCTGCCTTGTCAATGCCAATGTGGGAAGCGGGAAAACCACGGTGCTGACAGTGAAAATAAGATATCTTCATGAAACTGCGCATATAAGCTACCGGGATATGGTGGTTCTTACCTTCACGAACAAAGCGGCAAAGGAGATCCGGGATAGGCTGGCGGCCTCCGAAGAAGCTTCTCTTCTGCCGGATATGCGGTATTTCGGCACCTTTCACAGTGTGGCGCTGCAGCTTCTGCGGGAAGTCCTGCCGGTAGGAGCGCTGGGTTATACCCCTGATTTTCAGGTCATGGATCCGGAAGAGGAAATGGATCTGGCCCTGGAGTTGATCCGGGAGAAAAAACTGCAGATTAAATATAAAAACCGGCTGAAAAAAAGGCTGGAACAAAACAGTACAGGTCCTGCGGGTACAAATACTTCCCGCATACAGGACGATATGCCTCTCCTTCTGGAAGCGCTTGAGGAAGAAAAAAAACGACGGGACAAGATGACGTTTTCCGATTTAATCCTCCATACGGATCAGCTGCTGGAGGCTGCGGATTGGAAGCCGGCCTGGGTCATAGTTGATGAAGTGCAGGATTGTGACGAACTGCAGCTGCGCATGATCCGGAAGCTTGTTGACAAAGGATGCGCCCTGTTTGCGGTAGGGGATCCCAATCAGGTGATTTATTCCTGGCGGGGCAGTGCCTGTAATGTATTCTATACCCTGCGGGCCGCCTGCCATGCCACAGAGCTGTCCCTTCCCGTCAATTACCGTTCCAGCGCCCCCATCCTTGAGGCGGCAGGGGCCTTTGCACAAAACGGCGGCGGTTTTACCGGCAGCAGGAAGGGCGGAAGCAAGATAGTGGTAAAAAACCATTATGATCCGTTCCAGGAGGCCTGTTATCTGGCGGAACGGATTCAAAAGCTTTTACAGGAGGGGATCCCCTGCGGGCAAATCGCCATTTTTTACAGGCTGCAGAGCCAGTCGCAGGTACTGGAGGAGGTATTTGCCAGAAACGGGATCCCCTGCCTGGTATCGGTAAAAAAAACGCTGCGGGAGGTTCCCGTCCTGTATTGGATGCTGCAGGTGCTGCGCTTTTCTTTGAATCCGCTGGACAGGGGAGCCGGTATTTATGCCCTGAGCCACGGAGAATACGGGGAACGTAAGGCAGGTAAGGCACTTTCCGAAAAAGCGGCCTCTGGTATCCTCCGGGAAGAAAAGACGGAGGAGTACCCCCTGTATAGACGGATGCGGGGCTTTTTAGAGGCCTGTCCGGGAATAGACAGCCCCGGGGCCCTGTATTCCTATTTTGATTTGGACCGCCATATCCATCCCTCCTCCCGGACCTGGCAGGAGGACAGGACGGCGCTGTTTCAATTGTTTGACGCTGTTTTTTCCGTGCTTCCTTATCCGGCGGAGGAAGGGGAACACGAAAGGCGGACAGCTTTGGAGGCCGCATGGAAAGGGTTTTTGAATACCTCCGTATTATACGGCCTTCCTGACAGGAAAGAAAAAGAGGGCGGGGACTGCGTGAAGCTGATGACGCTGCATGCATCCAAGGGCCTGGAATTTTCCCATGTGTTTATTATCGGGGCTAATTATGGCCTGATCCCTTTGCGGACCAGGGATTTCGAAGAAGAGGACGAAGAGCGGCGGCTGTTTTTTGTGGGAATGACACGGGCCAGGGATTATCTGGAGCTTTCTTTTTATACCAACCCGGACAGCAGAGTTAGACCTGGGGAAAGCAGGTTCCTTAAAATGCTGCCTCCTGATTTGGTGGAGAAGGGGACGCCCGCCGGGACGGAAAATGATCTGCAGACGCTGAAAAAGATGATACTTGAGGAACGGGCGGCCGGGAAGCCGCAGGAAGAACCGGAGCCGGCGGAACAGAAAGAGGAAGCGGTACCGGAGAGATATATTACCCACCGGAAATATGGCAGAGGCAGGGTGATCTTAGAGGATGAAACCGTATTGACCGCAGAGTTTCCGGGATATGGGGTCAGGGAATTCCTGAAGGCCTTCGGCGGTATGGAATATGACAATTGACTCTTTGACGCTAATGCTATTATAATAATAGCATTACGGTGAATTGACAGTGTTGGAAGAAACAGGTAAAGGAAGAAACGTTTGCCTGTCCTTTCTTTAGTCGCGCGGTACGGCGCACAGAGGGGAGCGGACCAGGGATGAGACCAGGAGCGGAGTGCGGGGACAATGGCCTTTATATAATTGATAAGGAATACCGGATTGTCCATTTTAATCAGTTGGTTAAGAGCAGCTTCCCGGAGATTGTATGCGGAGATCTGTGTTATCGTGTATTCTGCGGGGAATATGCCCCTTGCCGGGAGTGTCCCTTATCCAAGGAGGGGAACCGCAGCACGATCATATATAATAAGCTGCTGCAAAGGTGGCTGGAATGCAGTACTGCTGTTGGGGAGTGGCCCGGAAAAGGGGACTGCAACTTTGTTTTCACCAGGCGTATTGATGAAGGGAATAAGAACCTGTTCTATAATCTGACCAGCCTGTCGGTCTATGATGAACTGTTTGAACTGAATATAACCCGTAACACCTATAAAATCCTGTACCATCTGAAGGGGAAATATGTGATACCCGACGAAGAGGGAGAGCTGTCCTTTATGCTCAGACAGGTGACGGACAGGGAGATGATCCATCCCGGTGACAGGGAAGCATTCCTGGAATTCTGGAACCTGGATAACCTGCTTCCCCGTCTGGGGGAGAATGAAGGGAACAATGTCCTAAGAGGAGAGTTCCGCAAAAGAAAGACGGACGGGGAATACTGCTGGGTGGCGCAGATTGTTGTGCCCCTGCTTCAGGGGGACAGCGGCGATAAGATCGTTATGTGTTTTATCCAGGATATTGACGCCCAGATCACGAAGGATCAATGGGGGCGGAGAAAGGACGGCAGGCAGGAGGATACTCTGGACACACTTACCGGCCTGTATAAAAGAAATGTTTTTTTCCGGGAAGCACAGCAGTTTCTTGCGGGCGTGAGGAGAAGCGGCTATTGCCTGATGACCATTGACATCGAACACTTTAAACTGTTTAACTCCTGGTACGGGGAAGCGGAGGGGGATAGGCTGCTTGCGGATATCGGCCGCCATCTGCAGAAGGTGCAGGAGAGCGGACTGGGAATCGCCGGCTACATCGGTGAGGATGATTTTTGCGTAATCCTTCCCGGAGATGAGGCCATTCTGAAGGAGCTTCAGGAGGGAATTCTGGAATATGTGAAGCAGTATGGGAACAATGCCGGCTTTTTTCCGGCTTTCGGCCTGTACGCTATAGATGATAAGGAGGATTCCGTAAGCCGTATGTATGACAGGGCATCCATTGCGCTGGCGACGGTGAAGGGAAATTATGGACAGAGGGCACGCTGGTACGATGTGCGGATGAAACAGGAGATGGAGGAAAACCTGGTGATGCTCTCCGAGGTGCAGAAGGGGTTGGACAACGGGGAATTCACCTTTTATACCCAGCCGAAATGCAATATGGCCACAGGAAGAATTGTGGGCATGGAATCCCTGGTGCGGTGGGTCCACCCGGAAAAAGGAATCATCCCTCCCAAAGATTTTATCCCCCTGCTTGAAAATAACGGATTTATTACCAATCTGGATCTGTACATCTGGGAAGCGGTCTGCCGCAAGGTGCAGGAGTGGATACGGCAGGGGAAAAATGCGGTCCCCGTGTCCGTAAATGTGTCCCGTGTGGACATTTATACGCTGGATGTGGTGCAGACCTTCCGGGATTTGATCCGTAAATACGGACTGGAGCCAAGGTTTCTGGAAATTGAAATTACGGAAAGTGCTTATGCCGAGGACTCGCAGATAATCACGGGCGTGGTGGAGGAGTTGAGAAAGGCCGGTTTTACCGTATTGATGGATGATTTCGGAAGCGGCTATTCTTCTCTGAACATGCTCAAGGATGTCAATGTGGATGTCCTGAAGATCGATATGAAATTCCTGGAAATGAAGGTGGAGAGCGCAGGAAAAGGTTTGGGGATTCTGGAAGCCATTATCAGTATGGCTCGCCTTATGGGCCTGCGGCTCATTGCGGAAGGGGTGGAAACCAGGGAACAGATGGATTTTCTTCTGGATGCAGGCTGTCTGTATGGACAGGGGTATTATTTTTACCGCCCTATGCCGGTGGAAACGCTGGAATCCCTGCTGGAAAGAGAAGAGAATATTGACTTCCGGGGAATTAAGGCAAGACAGATGGAAAGCCTGAACGTGAGGGAGCTTCTGGGCGGGGATATGTTCAGTGAAGCGGTGGTGAATAACATTCTGGGCGGCATTGCTTTTTATGATGTCTATGAGGGACAGGTGGAAATCCTCTGTGTCAATGAGCAGTACTACCGGGTAACCGGTTCCAATTCCGTGGATTTGGAGGAGCATCGGAAGGAAGGCATGCGGTATGTCTATGCGGATGACAGGCAGAAGCTTCTTGATATTTTTGAGGAAGCCTTCCGCAGCCGCGTGAACGGAGGAAAAGGGGCGGTACGCCGGCTTTCCGGCAAGGGCCGTACCCTGTGGGTGCAGCTGCATGTGTTTTTCATAAAGGAACAGGACGGGCATCGGATGTATTATGCCTCTCTCAGCGATGTGACGAAGGAAGTGGCGCTCCGTAATAACATGCGCCTGCTTATCGATCATATATCGGAGAATATCGTCCTTGCCAGATATAAAGATGACACAATAAGCTATGAAATCATCGCCAACGGCATGTACCGTGATCTGGGTTACACCTGGCAGGAATATGAAAAACACCTTAAGGAGAAACGGTATGAGCAAATGCTTACGGACAGGGATAAGGAACGTATCCGCGGCAAGCTGATGGATGCCATCCGGAATAAAGGGGATTTCAGCCATATTTTCCCTATTTTCCTTCCGGAAAAAGGGGAGCAGTGGATCAGCCTGAATGCCGCATATATCGGGGAAGAGGATGGAAGTTTTGTCTTTTTATTTACCTACGGAGATGTTTCGGATCTGAAACAGCAGGGATTGAATGAAGCCCTCGCCGGCGTGGTGAGCACCGATTCCCTGACAGGACTCTTTAACCGGCAGACAGCGGTTCCCCGGATCAACTCATACCTGGGCGGCATGAAGGGAGAGACGGCGGCGCTGATCATGTTTGATCTGGATAATTTCAAACTGGCTAATGATGTATTCGGACATGCCTACGGAGATACCATGATATCGGATAATGCCCGGAAATTAAAACAGTTTTTCCGGCGGGAGGATATTATTTGCAGAATCGGAGGGGATGAATTCCTGATTTTGTGCAAGAATATAAAGGAAGAGGATTTAATAAACAAACTGTCCCGCGTGGTGGAAACCATGGTGGTCTGCTGCAAAAACGGGAACCGGGATATCCAGTTTTCCATTTCAGCGGGTTATGCCATGATCCCGGATCAGGGTACCGGATTTGATGAGCTTTACCGAAAGGCGGATATTGCCCTTTTCGCAGCCAAAATGGAAGGAAAAAGCTCTTTCAGGAAATACGCTCCCTCCATGAAGGAAATCCGGTATGAACTGGCGGACAGAAAGAATTCCGGAGAATAGGTAATGTGTGGAAGATATTATATCAATGATGAAACGGCAAAAGAAATAGAGCGGCTTATCCGGCAGATCAATGACAGCCTTCTGACGGCATGCAGGGAAAGGGATGTATATCCTTCCGGGAAAGCGCCGGTCATTACCGGAAGGAACGACCGGCTGTATGCGGAGGAATTCATGTGGGGTTTCCCGGGCTTTGACAAAAAGCGCGTTATCTTTAACGCCCGCAGTGAAACCGCACTGGAAAAGAGAACCTTTCGGGACAGTGTGAAAGAACGGCGCTGTATTGTCCCGGCGACAGGTTTTTATGAATGGTCGGAAAAAAAGGATAAATATTTTTTCCGTTCCCCGGATCACAGGGTGTTGCTGTTTGCCGGTTTTTACAGACAATATGAAGGAACGGACAGGTTTGTGATACTGACGACGCAGGCCAATGCCTCTCTGGAAGGGATCCATCACCGGATGCCGCTGATACTGGAGCCGGGAGAAGTGGATACATGGATGTTTGATCCGGAGGCCACGGACATTCTCCTCCATAAAAGGCCGGGGCCTCTGGAAAAGGAAATGAAGGGGCAGCTTTCCCTTTTTGAATCAGGGGAAACGCCGCCCAAGCCATGAATCAGGGATGTTCACTCAGAGTCCATCGGCTGTCCTCCGGATAGTATTGGAGCAGGACATTTACTACGAGGCCGTTTACCAGGATATCACAGTCAAATTCATAGGAAGGGATTCCGGCATAGAGCTTTTTGGCGGAGTGGTTTACATGAATTTTATTGAAGGTACGGATCATGCCTTCCTCATCCTGCATTTTAAAAAGAATAGGGATTATCTGACCGGAAGCGGTCGTCCAGCTGCAGCAGGCGATTTCTTTCCGGTTTTTTTTCGGCCTTTCCTCGGCTTCAGAATGGTAATTGATGTCGTTGTCCGTATGAATGAGCAAGCCTATGCCCCCTTTCCCTGCGGGTTTTTCTCTGTTTCCTATAGCCTTTCTTTGTCATAATCCACATCCATTTTTTCACGGGTGATACCGCCGGCCATGTGATCCATGGCATTTTGTTTTACAAATACGGCTCTTTTGAGAGAATCAATGCCGAAACGGCCCCGGATCTGGTCCGCCATGGTATCCGCCTGGGCCAGCTTCTCATAGCAGGGTACCTCTTCCCTGTAAAGGGGGGACGGTTCCATGTCCAGTAAATGCAGCTGGCGGCAGTCGGTGTTGTCCCGGACATGGTTCGTGTGGATTCCCAGATGCCGGATTGGCGTACAGCCGTCCCAGGCTTCCTGAAAAAGCTCCATGGCGGCATGATGAATTTCATTGGTGATATTGGTGGAAGCGGGCAGCGTTTTCTGGTGGGAAACGCAGGTAAAGTCCGCATATTTGATACTGACCGCGATTACCTGGATCCGCACCTGATCCCGGCGCAGGCGGGTGCCGATGGTCTCAGCGAGAGAGAGCAGCACGAGGCCCGCCGAAACCGTATCACAGATATCAAAAGCAATGGTGGTGGAATTGCCGTACCCCTTGTTAGGGGGTACCATGGTTTCTACCTGGGCACTGTCCCTGCCGTTGGCATAATTCCAGATCACCTCCCCATAGGATTTGAAATGGGCCAGCAGCAGTTCCCTGTCCGCGTGAGCCAGCTCCCCAATGGTGCAAATCCCCAGCCTGCGGAGCCGGGAAAAGGAAGCGCGTCCCACGAAAAAAAGATCAGTAACCGGGAGCGGCCACATTTTGCGGGGAATTTCCTCCGGGAAAAGGGTGTGGGTCCGGTCGGGCTTTTGAAAATCCGAGGCCATTTTTGCCAGAAGTTTATTTTCGGAAATGCCGATATTCACCGTAAATCCCAGTTCCTGGTAAATCCGCCGGCGCAGGGTATCCGCTGTCAGAATAGGATCACCCCAAAGATCCTGTGTCCCGCTCATATCCATAAAAGCTTCATCAATGCTGTACTGCTCCACACCGGGCGTATATTCCCGGAGAATATCCATAAAAGCATGGGAGCAGCGGCTGTAGAGACGGTAATGAGGCGGAACGACAAACAGGCCGGGGCATTTCTGCCGTGCTTCCATCAGGCTTTCCCCGGTCTGGATCCCACAGGCCTTCGCCGGAAGGGATTTGGCAAGAACAATGCCATGTCTTTTCTGGGCATCCCCGCCTACCACACAGACCTGTTCACGCAGATCTGTCCTTCCGCCCAGATGCTTCAGGCGGTATACCGCTTCCCAGGACAGGAAGGCGTTATTTACATCCACATGAAAAATAATTGGTTTCATGAGAAAAGTATATGACAGAACATATGTTCTGTAAACAGGAAATAAACGGTAATCATGGAAAGAAGCTATTGACAAAAAATAAAAGTTAGTTTATACTAACCTAAGATAAAGTAAATGAGAGCCATTCTCAAAAGAAAAAGGAGATGGAGCATATGACCTTTCTTATAAATAATATAGGAACCCTATTGACAGGTATTGTCCTCCTTGCGGTTGTGGTCCTGGTGCTGCGTACCATGATACGGGATAAGAAGGCGGGAAAAGGCGGATGCGGAGGATCCTGCGGCGGCTGTTCCCATACATGTGCCTGCCACGGGAGCATGAGGGAACACAAGGCGGAATAAGACGGACAGGAGTGGATTGGATGATAAAAGAAAAACAGGATAACAGACAGTTTATGAAAAATACCGGACGCCGGGAACGGATTCTGACAGAACTGAAAAGGAACGGCTTCCGCATTACCAGCCAGAGAAGACTGCTCGTGGATATTATTCTTTCGGATGAATGTTCCTGCTGTAAGGAAATCTATTACAAGGCGGTGCGTGAAGACCCTTCTATCGGGATTGCAACCGTATACCGTATGGTAAAGACGCTGGAAGAAATCGGGGCCATAGACAGAAAGAACCTGTACCGGATTTCCTGTGAGGAAAACTGCGAATTCCAGGAGGGCTGTATCCTCGTCCTGAAGAATAAGGAGAAGGTAACGCTTTCCATGGAAGACTTCCGGGAGGCGGTAAACGAAGTCCTGCGCAGAAAAGGCTATCGGGAAGAAAATGATGTGGAAGCGGTCATATGGAAGGACGGCAGTCTTGTGGAAGGTGTATGAAAAACGGGAATAACGGACAGGCGCAACGGTTCAGATTTGTCTGAAGCGTTGCGCCTGTCCGTTTTTTGACGGTAAGGCCGGGCTTGCAGAGGTAACGCACTGGTGGTATACTTTGCTGTGTCGCGGCAGTGTCCCTGAGGAGGACGCCGTCAGGATAAAAGGGAAAAGCGAGGGATGCTATGAAAGCGGTAGTGTATAAGGAAAAAGGTGTTTTCAGCCTGGAGGAAAGGCCTGTCCCCGTACTTCAGGAGCCTGGAGACGCCATCGTTAAAGTGACATTATGCTCCATTTGTTCCAGCGACCTCCATATCAGGCATGGCAGTGTTCCCCGGGCGGTTCCGGGGACGATTGTAGGACATGAGATGGTGGGGGAAGTGGTGGAGGCCGGTTCCGGAGTGAAGAAATTCAGGCCCGGCGACCGGGTGAGCGTCAATGTGGAGACCTTTTGCGGGGAATGCTTTTACTGCAGGAAGGGATTTGTGAATAATTGTACGGATGCCCATGGCGGATGGGCGCTGGGCTGCCGGATTGACGGCGGGCAGGCGGAATATGTGAGGGTGCCGTTTGCCGATAACGGCCTGAACCGGATCCCGGAAGGTGTGAGTGATGAACAGGCTCTTTTTACGGGGGATATCCTGTCCACGGGTTATTGGGCCGCCCAAAACAGTGAAATCCGCAAAGGGGATACGGTGCTGGTGCTGGGCGCCGGGCCTGCCGGGTTATGTACCCTTATGTGTGCAGCGCTGTATGAGCCGGGTGCTATTGTCTGTGCGGATATCAGCGAAGAACGCCTGGAGCTGGTCAGAAGCAGGGGACTTGCGGACCGGGTGGTCAATCCCGAAAAAGAAAAGGTACAAGAGGTGCTGAGGGAAATGACAGACGGAAGAGGTGCCGATGTGGTTATTGAGGCAGCAGGCGGGCCGGATACCTTTCAGCTGGCATGGCAGGCGGCCCGTCCCAACGGCATCGTATACATCGTGGCATTGTATGAGGAAGCACAGAGCCTTCCGCTGCCCGCTATGTACGGGAAAAACCTGACCTTTAAAACCGGCGGCGTGGATGCCTGCTCCTGTGATGAAATCCTGGCCCTGATTGCGGAAGGCCGCATAGATACCACTTGTATGATAACCCACAGGTTTCCGCTGGAACGTATCATGGAGGCCTATGATATTTTTGAAAACAAACGGGATCATGTGTTAAAAATAGCGGTGGCGCCTTTTTAAGAGAGGATGCTGTGAGAAAGACAGATACCGGAAGGTCTGACAAAGATGCATAATGCAGACCCGGTATAAAGAGAGAAAGAAAAGGGGAAGAAACAGAAATGAAAGCAGAAATCAGAGAAAAAATGCAGGAAATGCTGGATACCGCAGTTGCCCATAAAGAACTGGCGGGGGGAAGCCTGCTCATCAGACAGGATGGAGAAGAAATCTGTTATCTGGAAAGCGGTATGGCGGACAGGGAACGGGGGAAGGCCATCCGCAGAGATCAGATTTACCGCCTTTATTCCATGAGCAAACCCATAACAGGGGCGGCTGCGATGGTTCTGTTTGAGCAGGGAAAACTGGATCTGGCGGAGCCTGTTTCCACCTATCTGCCGGCTTTTAAGGGACAGCAGGTGGAAGAAAACGGAAGTCTGGTGCCGGCGGAGAGGGAAGTCACGGTTAAGGATCTGCTGGGCATGACTTCGGGACTGCTGTATAACGGAAATCCGGGTCTGGCAGGAGAATATGCCACACAGGTGTTCCGCCGGGTGGATGAAAAACTGCTGACGGATCAGGCAATGACAACGGCGGAAATAGCAGAAGCGCTGGGCAGAGGGCCTTTGAAATTCCATCCGGGCTCCTCCTGGCTTTACGGAACCTCCGCGGATGTGCTGGGAGCGGTAGTGGAAGCGGCATCCGGGATGACCTTCGGCACTTTTCTGGAAAAATATATCTTTTCCCCTCTTGAAATGAAGGATACCGGCTTTTATGTGCCGGAGGAGAAACGGGAACGCCTGGCGGCGGCCTATCGTATGGATGACAACGGGGAACTGGTGCGATATGAAGAAAACCATCTGGGGATTATCAATGCCATGGACAGGCAGCCTGCGTTTGAGTCCGGCGGAGCCGGGCTGGTTTCCACCATTGATGACTATGCCCGGTTTGCCCAGATGCTTTTGAATGAAGGAGAACTGGACGGCAGACGGATTCTCCGTCCGGCTACGGTACGCTTTATGACGGCAGGCCAGCTGAATCAGGCGCAGCAGCTCGCATTTGTCCGCAATTTTTCCAATATGCCGGGCTTTAGTTATGGGAATCTGATGCGGGTAATGAAGGATCCGGGCCAGTCGGCAACCCTGAATCATGTGGGAGAATACGGCTGGGACGGCTGGCTTGGCTGTTACTTTGCCAATGATCCGGCGGCCCGGATGACCATGCTTTTTATGATGCAGAAAACAGACTCCGGCCTTACATCCGTGGTCCGCAGAATGAGAAATCTTTTCATAAGTGAAACAGAAAATTGATAGAAACGCCATAATATGACAATAATGCACAAAAACCTCTCATAAATGCAAAAACAATGTAAAAGCATACAAAAAAATGACGACAGACGGCGCGAATACTTGTACAATGTGTATGCATATGATATAATGTTTGTGTAACAAGGGGCATTATGGAGGGATTTTTATGAGAGAGTTTGAACATACGGTACGTTCGGTTGTCGGGCTGCATCCCCGGGTAGCAGGGGTAATGATGCATCTTGTAAAGGATTTTGAAAGTGACGTCATTCTTACGGATGGGGAGAAAAGCGGCAATCTGAGCAAACTGCTGGGGATTCTGCATATGAACATCCAGCAGGGGGACAGACTGCACCTGCAGATTTCAGGAAAGGACGAGGAGGTAGCCTACCAGGAATTGCAGGCATTTATGGCACAGAATTTATGACAGCACGTTTTCTTTAAAAGACAGCGGCTGCCGTTGGTAAAAAAGCTTCCTGCCGCAGACAGACAACAATTCCGGTTGTCTGTGCGGCAGGAAGCTTTTTTTGTACGGAAGCTAAAAAACCGGTGTTATAAACCCCCGCTTGATTAAATCGCCTGCCAGGGCTGCAATCTGCCTGGGCGGCTCCGGCGTTTCTTTGTTAAGCCAGGCTTCGATCATACCTATACAGCCGGATACCAGAAAGGAATAATAGTAGTCGAAGGTTTCGGAGGGCTGCTGGTTTTTGCGCCAGACCTGGAGGATGCGCTGTTTTACCACCTCTTTCATCCGGTTTATGAAGGTGAGATCCCCGTGAGGGCCCATCAGGGCCTGGGCGGTCTGTACATTAGCATACAGAAAGGTAAACACATCTTCCAGTATGGTATATAAGGTATCGTCCGGCACTATGGTAAAGTCCCGGTCGAGTATCTCGTTAAATTCCGAGAAAAGCTCATCCTCCACCTTATTCAGCATGTCATATACATCTCTGTAATGCAGGTAAAAGGTACCCCGGTTGATATCGGCAAGGTCGGAGAGCTCTTTGACTGAAATGTCTTTGACCTCTTTTTCTTTCATCAATTCCGTCAGACAATTCAGAAGACGTGTTTTTGTTTTCCGGACCCGCCGGTCGGTTTTTGCAGGTTCCATACGATCCTCTCTTTCTTAAAAAACTATAAAAAACTAAACACAAAGCCGGAATGTGTTCAGTAACAAACACAAATATAAACACTGATTATTGTATTAGATAATTATAATTAATATAATTTAGAAAAGCAAGAAAATGAACAGCTGTTGAGTAATAAAATACAGTTGAGTAATTGAGGAGTGAAAAAAATGGAACGATATACCCAATTTTTGCTGAGACATAAGAAACTGATTATCGGTGTATTCGTTTTAGCTGCCGTCCTGTGCGCCGTTCTTTCCGGCCTGGTAGGGGTAAATTATGATTTTGCCGACTATCTGCCCGATACGTCCGCCTCCACGAAAGCGCTGGAGGTGATGGATGAGGAGTACAGCCAGTCCGTACCGAATATGAGGGTGCTGGTATATGAGGTTTCCATTCCCCGGGCATTGGCTTATAAGGAACAAATAGCCGCGGTGGACGGTGTGGAGGAAATTAACTGGCTGGATGATGCGGTAGACATTTACGAGCCGCTGGAGCTGGCGGAGCAGAAAACCGTGGATGACTGGTATCAGGACGGAAACGCGTTGTTCAGCGTGACCGTAGACGAAAAAAAGCAGGAAAGCGTGATACCGGCGGTAAGGGAAATTATCGGGGAAGAAAACTGCATGTCGGGCGCTGCGGTGACCTCCGTGCTGGCTCCGGTAAATACGTCGGCGGAGGTGCAGCAGATCATGTTTCTGGCTGTGCCGATTATCTTCCTGATTCTGATCCTGACTACCAAATCCTGGTTTGAACCCGTACTGTTTATGATAACCATCGGGGTGGCTATCCTGATTAACCGGGGAACGAACCTGATGTTCGGCACCATTTCCTTTGTGACCAATGCGGCCGGGAGTGTGCTGCAGCTGGCGGTATCCATGGACTACTCCATTTTCCTTCTCCACCGCTTCGCGGAAAACAGGGATGAGGGCCTTCCAGTGGAAAAAGCGATGACACAGGCGGTACAGCAGTCTGTGGGGAGCATCCTTTCCAGCGGGCTGACAACGGTTACCGGTTTCCTGGCCCTGGTGCTCATGCGCTTTAAAATAGGGCCTGATATGGGCTGGGTTATGTCAAAGGCTATTGTATTCAGCCTTGTGAGCGTGCTTTGTTTCCTGCCTGCCCTGGCTATTTCTACATACCGCCTGATAGATAAAACACAGCATCGCAGCTTTATCCCTACGTTTGATAAATTTGCCGGACTGGTCATGAAGCTGCGGATTCCCATGCTTGTCCTGGTGGCTCTGATTCTCCCGGTTTCTTTCCTGGGCCAGCAGAAGAATGCTTTCTTCTACGGAGGAAGTCAGGTATACAGCACCAGGGCCACACAGATGGGACGCGATATGGAAGCGATCGACAGCATGTTTGGCTCCTCCAATCCGGTCGTACTCATGGTTCCCAAGAGAAACATGGAAAAGGAAATTGCCATGAATGAGGAACTGAAAAAGCTGGACTGCGTAACAAGCGTGGTTTCTTATGTGAACTCTGTTGGGAATGCCATCCCTTCCTCTTTCCTGCCTTCCGAAACCGTGTCCCAGCTTTATTCCGCCCATTACAGCCGGTTTGTTATCACGCTGGAGACGGAGGAAAAGGATCCGGACTGGTACGAAAAGGTGAACGATATCCGCAACATCGGGGAAAAATATTACGGGGATAAAATCCAATATGCAGGAGAGCTGGTGAGCACGGAGGATTTGAAAACTACCATTACCCAGGATAATGCCAAGGTGAACTTTCTGGCGATTGCTTTTGTGTTCTGCATTCTGCTGGTGACCTTTAAATCCCTGTCCCTGCCGGTGATTCTGACGCTGGTTATCGAATCCTCCATCTGGATTAACCTGGGGCTCCCCTATTTCCAGGGACAGACATTGTTTTACATCGGGTATCTGATAATCAGCACCGTACAGCTGGGAGCGACGATTGATTACGCCATTCTGTTTTCCGACCGGTATATGGATTTCAGGAAAAAGCTTTCCAAAAAAGAAGCGGCGTTTATGACACTGAAGACCTGTACCATATCCATTCTCACTTCTGCGTCCGTACTCACTCTGGCAGGCGTGATATTGGGAAAGGTATCCACCAACGGCGTACTGAGCCAGCTGGGAATATTAATTGGACGGGGCGCGGCGCTGTCCTTTGTTTTGGTTATATTTGTCCTGCCCACCCTTCTGCTCCTTTTTGACGGAGTGATAAGGCGTACGACTCTGCACTGTGATTTTTACAGGAAAGAAAAAGAGAGCGCGGAGTCCGGGAAAGCAGCGGATTAAGGAGGAGAGAAGATGAAAAAAAATAAGAACCTGGCAGTAAAGGGTACCGCATGTATCCTGTCGGCAGTGATGTTTCTGGGCAGCGGTTTTTCCGCAGCCGCGGCAGGTGCCAATACACAAAAGGATGAAAATGTATATGTGAATCTGAAACAGGACGGAAGCGTGCACAGCATCTATGTGGTCAATTCCTTCCGGCTGGAAACGGAAACGGATATTGTGGATTACGGAAAATACGATTCCGTAAAAAATCTGACAACAGATGCGGAACTGGAAAAAAAGGGGGATACCATTACCGCAGCGGCCCCCGCAGGAAACTTTTTCTACCAGGGAAACCTGAAAACCAAAGAGATGCCCTGGGAACTCACCATCCGTTATTATCTGGACGGAAAAGAAGTGCAGGCGGAGGAACTGGCCGGGAAGAACGGAAGCCTGAAAATAACCATACATGTAGGGAAAAATGACAGTGTGGACGAAGCTTTTTTCGAAAATTACCTGCTTCAGGCCACCGTAACCATGAATATGGATACTTGCAGCAATCTGAAGGCGGCAGGGGCCGCTGTAGGCAACGTAGGGACCTCCAAGCAGCTGGTATACAATATTATGGCAGGGCAGGAAAAGGATATCGTTATTACGGCGGATATCCTGGATTTTGAAATGGATCCCATAAGCTTCCAGGGAGTCCCCATGTCCTTTGATCTGGACAGGGATACGTTATCCATGGATGCCCTGTATGACAAAACCGGTGAGATCAAGGATGCGGCGGATGAATTTTCCGACGGTGCGGCGGAACTGTCCGATGGCGCAGGCGCGCTGAAGGACGGCGCTGCCGATTTGAAGGATGGGGCCGACAGCCTGAAGGAAGGGATTGAAAGCTATGCGGACGGTGCGCAGTCTCTGGGAGACGGCGTGGATACGCTGAAGGACGGAACGGACGATCTCGCCGACGGGGCAACGGAGCTGGCGGATGGAATTTCCTCCCTGAAGGAAGGTGTGGATCAACTGGCCGGAGGTTATAACGGAGAGGAAGGCGCAGCAGCCGGCGCGAGGAAGCTGGCGGAAGGCGCCGACAAACTGAAAAGCGGGGCCGGGCAGCTGAGTGATGGGATTAGTGCGTTGGTGGGGATGATGCAGAAAATGGGTAATGTGGAGCAGCTAAGTCAAGAAGATAAAGAAATAATAGATAATATTATTGTCCTTTTGAGAAGCAATGGCATTACCTATACGTTGACAGGAAATACAGCGGTTGAACAGTTGAAAAATTTATCTGGCTTTTTGGGTCAGACAATTAATAGTCTTGCAGGAGGAATGCCACCATCGACTGGAACTAATTCCATCGTAGAAAATAAGGATTCTTTCTATTCTTCTGTTTCTGGAAATTCGGTTGAAAGGGAAGGTGAAGAGAAGAGTACAGAACAGGAAAATGAGCAAGAAGCCGAGGAAACGAAAACAACAGAAGTGACCGAAGAAACGGAAGCAACAGAAGGTACGGTAGAAGAAAAGGAAAGTACAGATATAACGGGGGAGACAGAAGAGCAGGGTGAGGATAAAGGAAAAGAATCAATAGAAGAAAAAGAAAGTACAGAATTAAAAAAGGTTGAGGAGACTACTAGAAACGAGGAGATGCAGAGTGGCGAAACTATAATTAATAGTGGATATAAGAAAAAATATGGTTCATATACATTTGCGTCACTTGATTATAGAGACAAAAAAACAAATTCGCAAAGAGATGTAAAAGTAATACAGATAGTAAATACGGGTACAAATCAGAGTGTGGCATTAGCCGGATTGATAGAAGCTAAGGAAGGCGTAGATCAACTTCTTGGTAGTTACCAGACTCGTCAGGAATTAGGAAGTGCTTCCACTCAATCCCAACTCAAACAACTCACCGAAGGCGCCTCCGCCCTGAAAGACGGCGTGGCCTCTCTTGCGGACGGCGCAGGATCCCTGGCCGACGGAATCGGCCAGCTTGCGGACGGCACCAACCAGTTACAGTCCGGCGTTTCCGAACTGAATGACGGCGGCTGGGAACTGGCGGACGGTACCAAAGATTTGCAGTCCGGGGTATCGGATTTGGCGGACGGCGTGAAAGAACTTACAGATGCCTCCGATGATTTGAAGGACGGATCCGGCCAGCTTGCGGATGGCACCGGTGATTTACTGGACGGCACGCAGGATTTAGTGGACGGAGTGGGAGAATTGAAGGATGGAACCGACGAATTCAAGGATAAGAGTTCCGATATTGATACGCAGATTGATGAGGAAGTGGATAAGGTGATAAACAATTTTTCAGGAAGCGATTTCACTCCCCTTTCTTTTGTCTCAGATAAAAATACCAATGTCAACCTGGTACAGTTCGTCATGAAGACAGATGGGATTAAGATGCCGGAGGAGGTAATGCCTGAAAATGCAGAAGAACCGCTTACTTTCTGGCAGAGATTATTGAATTTGTTTCGGTAAATGAGGAAAGCCGCGGGAATCACTATTCTCCCGTGGCTTTTATTCCGGCAGGCAACGGGCCAAAGGGTGTGCCCGCGCGTCTGCCTCACTAAACGGCTCTTAAAAACCTGAGCAAATTTCTAAATTTTCTGCTTCATCAATCCATGCTTATTACAATAAACATACAGATAGCCATGCCCTCTGAGCCGGAACCGCCCTTCTGCGTTCTGTTCCGGATAAAGCTTTAAAAGCTCCAGCCTGCCGGAGGTCATCCAGGCGATAAACGAAATATGATGGGTCTTGCTCATTTCATGCGCTATCGTGACATAGGACTCATCCTCCACCTGTTCTACAATAAGAGAATGGGCGCCGTCCGTTTCCTCCGCCTCTTCGGGCGGCAATGTGATTCCGCAGCAGCTTACCACACATTTCCCCATAGTATGGATAATATTCCCGCATACCGGGCAGATATAAAAGACGCTGCGCAGCATGTTTCCCATCTTATTCTGGTTCGTGACATAATCTCCGCTGAGAAGCTCCGCAACGGAAATATCCAGAGCCGCAGCCAGCGGTTCCAGCAGGCTGATATCGGGATAGCCCTTTGCCGTTTCCCATTTGGATATGGTTTTGTCACTTACACCCAATATCTGAGCCAGTTCTTTCTGGGTAATCTGTTTCTTTTCCCTGAGTTCCCGGATGGTATTTCCGGTAATATAATGATTCATTTCTTGTGTCCTTTCCGCTGCATAAGGCAGCTGTCTTTCCTTCCTTCAAGGATAAAGGAGAAGAAAGAGGAATGCAACCTACGCTTCGTGGAGAGGATGCCGCAGGGCACAAAGGGCCGTCTGAACGGCTGTTGAAAACAACAAAAAACAAATATAATATATGCGGTATTTGTTGACATTTTTGCCCGGAGCAACTATACTAATTATGGAAAACCACATAAATTGACGCCTGATTTTGCAAAACCACATAAATAACGATACGCAGCAGATATCATGCCTTCCGGGAAAACCGTGTCTTTTTACAGGACGTCTTACCGGAAGAGAACTATGGAGGAAAACGCAGGATGAGCAGTAAATTCAACACCGATCCCACAGCCAAATCGGAACGTATCACCAGGCTGGTTGAAAACCTGTACCGTAACATGCCGGAAATCGAACCGGACAGGGCGGTACTGCTGACAGAAAGCTACAGGGAAACAGAGGGCGAACCCATTATTATGCGAAGGGCCAGGGCCTTTGCCCATATTCTTGCCCATATCCCCATCACTATCCGTGAAGAGGAGCTTATTGTAGGAAGCTCTACCAAAGCGCCCAGAGGCTGCCAGACCTTTCCTGAATTTTCTTATGAATGGCTGGAAGCGGAATTCGATACGATTGAAAAGAGAAGCGCGGATCCTTTTTCCATTTCCGAGGATACCAGGAAAAAACTGCGGGAAGTACATAAATACTGGAAGGGGAAGACAACAAGTGAACTCGCCCTCTCCTATATGGCGCCGGAAGCCGCCGCGGCAATTGAACATAATATCTTTACGCCGGGCAACTATTTCTATAACGGTGTGGGACATGTAACCGTCCAATATGAAAAGGTGCTGGAAATCGGGCTGGAAGGCATCATAAAAGAAGCGGCGCAGGAGCTGGCAGGCTGTAATGTGGGAGATGGGGACTATGCCAGGAAGCACTGTTTCCTGGAGGCCGTAATCATGAGTTGTGCCGCCGTAATCGGTTACGCGGGACGTTATGCCGCCCTTGCCAGGCAGGAAGCCGTTTCCTGTACGGACAGAGCCAGGAAAGAAGAACTTCTGCAGATCGCCTCCAACTGTGAAAGGGTTCCTGCCAAAGGGGCACGCAGCTTCCACGAGGCCTGCCAGAGCTTTTGGTTCATCCAGCAGCTGCTGCAGATGGAATCCAGCGGACATTCCATTTCTCCGGGACGTTTTGACCAGTATATGTATCCTTTTTACCAAAAGGACATGGAAGCGGGAAAGATAACAAGGGACGAAGCGCAGGAACTGGTTGACTGTATCTGGGTGAAACTGAATGATCTGAACAAAGCAAGGGATGCGGCCAGTGCGGAAGGGTTTGCCGGCTACAGCCTGTTCCAGAATCTGATTGTAGGCGGACAGAATGAGAATGGGGAAGATGTCACCAACGACCTGTCTTTCCTGTGCATCTGGGCATCCGCCCATGTATTCCTTCCGCAGCCCTCTCTGTCTGTCCGGGTATGGAACGGTACCCCTCATGAGCTTATGGTAGAGGCGGCCAGGCTGACCAGAACCGGAATCGGGCTTCCCGCCTATTACAATGATGAGGTGATTATCCCTTCCCTGATGAACCGCGGGCTGACTCTGGAGGATGCAAGGACCTATAATATCATCGGCTGTGTGGAACCCCAGAAGGCCGGCAAGACCGAAGGCTGGCATGACGCGGCGTTTTTCAATATGTGCCGTCCGCTGGAGCTCGTTTTCTCCAACGGAAAGGATAAGGGAGAACAGATAGGGCCTGCCACGGGAACCGTGGAACAGATGGGCACCTTTGAAGAATTTTATGAAGCCTATAAGAAACAGATGGAATATTGCATCAGCCTGCTGGTAAATGCGGACAATGCCATCGACACCGCCCATGCGGACCGCTGTCCGCTGCCTTTCCTTTCCAGCATGGTGGACGATTGTATGAAGAGAGGGAAAACCGTCCAGGAGGGCGGCGCCGTCTATAACTTTACCGGGCCTCAGGGCTTCGGAATTGCCAATGTGGCGGATTCCCTGTACGCCATCCGGAAGCTGGTATTTGAAGAAAAGAAAGTGACCCTTTCGGAATACAAGAAGGCTCTCGCCCTGAATTTCGGAAAGGGTTTTGATGCTATCACGGTCCAGGAAATGACGAAGGAAATCATAAAAGAGCTTGTAAAGGCAGGGCAGCAGCCCAGCCAGGCCCAGATTGCCGGTATTGTCAAAGGAATTATGGATACGGAAATCCCGGATAAGGACAAGGAGCTTTGTGAAAGGCTGCTCGCCATGATAGAAGAGGTTCCCAAATACGGCAATGATATCGAAGAGGTGGATATGTTCGCCAGAGAGGTGGCTTATACCTATACAAAACCTCTCCAGAACTACAGAAACCCCAGAGGCGGAATTTTCCAGGCCGGCCTGTACCCGGTATCCGCCAATGTTCCTCTGGGAGCGCAGACTGGCGCAACGCCGGACGGACGTCTTGCCCATACGCCTGTTGCGGACGGGGTTTCCCCTACGGCAGGCAGGGATATAAACGGTCCCACGGCGACGGCCAACTCCGTTTCCAAGCTGGATCACGGCATCGCCTCCAATGGAACCCTGCTGAACCAGAAGTTCCATCCTTCGGCGTTGAGCGGGGATGAGGGGCTGAATAATTTTGTGGCTTTAATCCGTTCCTATTTTGATCAGAAGGGAAGCCATATGCAGTTCAATGTGGTGGACAGGAATACGCTGCTGGATGCCCAGAAATATCCGGAAAAATACCAGCACCTGGTAGTCCGTGTGGCCGGCTACAGCGCCCTCTTTACCACCTTGTCCCGGTCCCTGCAGGATGATATCATCCGCAGGACACAGCAGGGCTTCTGATGACGGGAAACAACGGATGTTACTGTTCACTCCGTGCCCGGTAAATGCACAGTACTGAGTGAACAGTAACCCACGATGCCGCGCTCTGCGCATCCTTATGTTCAAACGCACTGCTGTATGCGGCCTGCAGGCTGCATACAGCAGCAGGAAGAGAGGAAAGAAAAAATGGATTACCTTGATACAACAGGCCGTATTTTTGACATACAACGTTATTCCATCCACGACGGCAGAGGGATCCGCACGATTGTATTCCTGAAGGGCTGTGTTCTGCGGTGCCGCTGGTGCTGCAATCCGGAATCCCAGGAATACGGGATACAGACAATGCTGGTACAGGGCAAACCCAAAATAATCGGTGAGGACGTTACGGTCCGCAGGGTGATGGAAACAGTGGTAAAGGATCGCCCTTATTACAGACGTTCCGGGGGCGGACTTACTCTTTCCGGAGGAGAAAGCCTGTGCCAGGCGGACTTCGCGGCGGCGCTGCTGCGGGCGGCAAAGGAAGAAGGAATCAACACTGCAATGGAGAGTATGGCCTGTGCGCCTATGGAAACCATTGACAAGCTTCTTCCCTGGCTGGATCAGTACCTGATGGACATCAAGCATACGGACAGCGGCAAGCATAAGGAATTTACCGGAAAAGGAAATGAACTGATGCTGGAAAATGCCCGCAAAATTGCACAGGGCGGGAAAACGGAGCTGATTATCCGGGTGCCGGTTATCCCAACATTTAATGACACGGAAAAAGAAATCGAAGATATCGCAAGGTTTTCGGATGCCCTTCCGGGAGTGAAACGTATTCACCTGCTTCCTTATCACCGGCTGGGGCAGGATAAATATGACGGATTGGGCCGGGAATACCGGATGAAAGATATCCTGCCGCCCACGGCCGAACATATGGAAAACCTGAAACGGGCTGTGGAACGTGTGAGCAGTCTGGACTGCCGCATCGGCGGCTGAAAGGCAGGAAGAATGGAATTGGAAAACTATAATCCGGAAAAAAAACAAAGAATTGTCCAGGAGCTTGTGCCCGGTAAACAGATTACTCTGGCCCATATAATTGCCAGCCCCGACGGGGAACTGTATGAGAAGCTGGGACTGGATCCGAGGGTGGAGCTGAACCGGGCGGCGATCGGAATCATGACCGTAACTCCTGCAGAAACAGCGATTATCATGGCTGATATCGCCATCAAGTCCGCCGGCGTGTCCCTGGGGTTTGTGGACCGCTTCAGCGGCTCCTTGATTGTAACGGGGACAGTGTCACAGGTGGAGGCCGGGACGCTGGCCGTCCTGGAGTATACGGCGGGCAAACTGGGGTATGAAGTCTGCGGCATAACAAGAACATGAAAAAGATAATTCTTATCGGCAGGAGCGGTGCGGGGAAAACGACCCTGACACAGGCGCTGAAGGGGGAAGAAATCAAATATCACAAAACCCAGTATGTGAACTACTTTGAGTGCATTATAGATACCCCGGGAGAATATGCCCAGACCCATGAGCTGGGATATGCCCTGGCCCTGTATTCCTATGAAGCGGATGTGGTGGGACTTCTTCTTTCCGCTACGGAGCCTTATTCTTTGTATCCGCCCAATATTACCTGCATGGTGAACCGGGAAGTGGTGGGGATAGTCACCCAGATCAATGCGCCGAAAGCGGATCCGGAACGCTCCGCCAGATGGCTCCGGCTTTCCGGCTGTAAAAAGATTTTTTTCGTGGATTCAGCGGAAGGGACAGGCGTTCCGGACATCCTCGCCTATCTGAGGGAAGAAGCGCCGGAAGGAAGAGCGGCAGACAACAAAAATAAAAAACAATAAAAGCATGAAAACAAATAAAAACCACATAAGAAATGTTGACATGTGTTGTATTTAGGACTATAATGAACACGAGTCAACAGGAAAAACAGTCAGAAAGAGTATAAAGAATCTGCACAAGGATGCAAACATATTTTTTACGCCGCAGGAAGACGGCAGAATGGAGGAAACAATGCAGAACGAGTATGAACTTAAGAAATTGATGTGCGACATCGGAAAGAGAATCTATGACCGTAATATGGTGGCGGCCAATGACGGCAACATTTCCGTTAAACTCAATGACAATGAATTCCTTTGCACCCCTACCGGTGTTTCCAAAGGTTTTATGACACCTGAATTTATCTGCAAGGTAGATGGACAGGGAAATGTAATCCAGGCAAACAAGGGGTTCCGTCCTTCCTCTGAGATTAAAATGCACATGCGTGTATATCAGAAACGTCCTGATGTGGGAGCGGTGGTACATGCCCATCCTACCTTTGCAACCTCCTTTGCTATTGCCGGCATCCCGCTGACACAGCCTATCATGCCGGAAGCGGTTATCGCTCTGGGATGTGTTCCCATCGCTGAGTACGGCACCCCTTCCACCATGGAGATTCCCGATAATGTGGAAAAATACCTTCCTTACTACGATGCAGTTCTGCTGGAAAGCCACGGCGCCCTCACCTGGAGCACCGACCTGACGGCCGCTTACATGAAGATGGAATCCGTTGAGTTCTATGCAGAGCTTCTGTACAAGTCCAGAATGCTGGGCGGACCGAAGGAATTCGATCAGGCAACCATTGAGAAGCTGTATGAAATCAGAAGAAAAATGGGCCTGCCCGGAAAGCATCCCGCGGATCTGTGCCAGAATAAGGGGAAGAAAAACTGCCATAACTGCGGAAACGGCTGCGGTTCTGTATCCTCACCCGCTTCCAAAGAGGTAAGCGAAGATATGGTTGCTGAAATCGTTAAAAAGGTCATGGAGCAGATAAAATAATGAACGAAGAGCTGATTGCAAGAACTGTCCGCAGAGTCCTGCAGGAGACGGGCATGTCTCTTAAGCTGGCGGAAGCGTTGGCTGCTAAAGTGGAGGAAAAGGCAAAGGAATGGGGAATGCGGGTAGTTACCGCCCTCGCAGATGAAGCCGGACATCCGAAGCTGGTGCGCAGTATGGACGGCGCCTACATAGGAAGCCTGGATGTGGCGGTGAATAAGGCCTATACCTGTGTGGCCTTTCAGATGTCCACGGCCGCTCTGGGGGAACTCGCCCGGCCGGGAGAATCGCTGTACGGCATCCAGTATACCAACGGCGGCAGGATTGTGATTTTCGGCGGCGGGGAACCGCTTATCTATGAAGGTAAAATAATAGGAGCTCTGGGCGTCAGCGGCGGAACAGCCGAACAGGACACCGCCCTTGCGGCTTACGGAGCGTCCTTGTTAAAGGAGGTAATCTCGTGCCTGTAAGTGAGAGCATGGTACAGGATATTGTAAAGGAAGTGGTTGCCAGGATGCAGCTTTCCGGTAATGCCGGGACAGCGCAGCACGGCGTGTTCACGGATATGAACCAGGCCATTGAAGCGGCGAAGGAAGCGGAAACGAAGGTTCGCCACATGACCATGGACCAGCGTGAGCAGATTGTTTCCAATATCCGCAGAAAGACCCACGAGAACGCGGAAATCCTTGCCCGTATGGGTGTGGAAGAAACCGGCATGGGAAACGTGGGCGACAAGATTTTAAAGCATCATCTCCTGGCGGACAAAACGCCCGGAACGGAAGATATTACAACGACAGCCTGGTCGGGAGACAGAGGGCTTACCCTGATTGAAATGGGGCCTTTCGGTGTTATCGGCGCCATCACACCCTGCACCAATCCCAGTGAAACCGTCCTGTGCAACTGCATGGGGATGATAGCTGCGGGAAATACGGTGGTATTCAACCCCCACCCTCAGGCTATCAAAACCTCCATATTCGCCATTAATATGGTGAATGAAGCCTCGATAGAGGCGGGCGGGCCGGACAATGTGGCCTGTACGGTCAGCAGGCCCACACTGGAAACCAGCAATATTATGATGAAGCATAAGGATATTCCGCTGATTGCCGCGACAGGAGGGCCGGGCGTGGTTACCGCCGTCCTTTCCTCCGGGAAAAGGGGAATCGGCGCCGGAGCGGGAAATCCTCCCGCATTGGTGGATGAGACTGCAGATGTGAGAAAAGCGGCGGCAGACATTGTAAACGGCTGTACCTTTGATAATAATCTCCCCTGTATTGCCGAGAAGGAAATCGTTGCTGTGGACAGCGTGGCCGATGAACTGATGGATTACATGATCAGCGAGCAGGGCTGTTACCTGATTTCCAAAGAGGAACAGGAGAAGCTCACCGCCACGGTGTTGACCCCTAAGGGCCTGAACCGGAAATGCGTGGGAAGGGACGCGAGGACACTTCTTTCCATGATCGGCATTCAGGCACAGGAAAATATCCGCTGTATCGTATTTGAAGGGGAAAAAGAACACCCGCTGATTGCGGAAGAACTGATGATGCCTATTCTGGGGCTGGTAAGAGCAAAGGATTTTGACGATGCGGTGGAGAAGGCTGTCTGGCTGGAGCACGGCAACCGGCATTCCGCCCATATCCATTCCAAGAATGTGGATAACATCACCAAGTATGCCAGGGCAATTGACACGGCTATCCTGGTTAAGAATGCACCTTCCTATGCGGCTTTGGGTTTCGGTGGAGAAGGCTTCTGTACCTTCACCATTGCCAGCAGGACCGGTGAAGGCCTGACAAGTGCAAGCACCTTCACCAAGAGAAGAAGATGTGTCATGTCGGACAGTCTTTGCATCCGTTAAAGAGCAGAACGTGCAGGCATGCCGGAAAAGAGGCATGGACGGCGGAAGGCAGGAAAGGAAAAGAAAATGGACGTTAATGCAACAAATATAGAAGAGATTGTAAGACAGGTCCTAAACAGCATGGAAGGACGTACCGGCACGGAAAAAAGCGTTTCTTCAAATACGGCAGGAGAAATCCCCAAAACAGCCCGTGTTGCCATGCTTACCAGCCTGGAGCATTATGACATTAAGGAATTCCCTATCCCTGAGGTAGGGGATGACGATATCCTCGTTAAGGTGGAAGGCTGCGGTATCTGCGGAACCGACGCCCACGAATTTAAAAAAGATCCCTTCGGACTGATTCCCGTGGCTCTCGGCCATGAAGGAACCGGTGAAATCGTAAAGATGGGGAAAAATGTAAAGAAAGACAGTGCAGGAAATGAATTAAAAATCGGGGATAAGGTAGTTACCTGCATGATCTTTAAAGATAACCCGGACATTACCATGTTCGACCTGAATAAACAGAACGTGGGGGGCGCGGATGTTTACGGTCTGCTTCCGGATGACGATATCCATCTTAACGGCTGGTTTTCCGATTATCTTTTTATCCGCGGAGGCTCTACCGTATTTAAGGTGAGCGACCTGGATTTGTATTCCAGAATCCTGATTGAGCCGTGCGCCGTATTGATTCATGCGGTGGAAAGAGCCAAGACCACAGGAATCCTCCGGTTTAACAGCAGGGTGGTGGTACAGGGCTGCGGTCCTATCGGGCTGATCTGTATTGCGATTCTGCGCACGATGGGAATCAATCATATCGTAGCCGTGGACGGGGAAGAAAAACGTCTGGAATTTGCCAAAGAGATGGGAGCATCCGATACGGTGAATTTCAAGGAGCACAAGGGAATTGAAGCCCTTGCAGGCGCTGTGGAAGCCAAGTTTGACGGACATCTGGCAGATTTTGCATTCCAGTGCACCGGTTCTCCCTTCGCCCATGCAAACATTTACAAATTCATCCGCAACGGCGGAGGCCTTTGTGAACTGGGATTCTTCATTAACGGCGGTGACGCCACCATCAATCCGCACTTTGATATCTGTTCCAAGGAAATCACCATTGTGGGATCCTGGGTATATACCCTGAGGGATTATGCCACCACCTTTGAATTCTTAAAGAGCGCGAAGAAGGCAGGGATTCCTATTGAGAAGCTCATTACCCACACTTTCCCGCTGGATGAAATCAATGAGGCGCACAAAACCAATCTGGCAATGAGCGGTTTGAAGATTGCAATCATCAATCAATAAGCAGTATTAGGAGGCGAAGCCCATGGGAGAAGCCGTAGGAATTTTGGAAGTATTTGGTCTGGTATGTGCTTTTATGGCGGCGGATGCCGGATGTAAGGCAGGCAATGTGCGGCTGGAGCCTTTTGATAAAAATAAGCCGGCCAATGCAGACAGCCTTCCGGTCCCCCTGCTGGTGACCATCAAATTCAGAGGCAGTGTTTCCGATGTGGAAGCTGCCATGGAAGCGGGAGAGCGGGTGGCAAAAAGCCTTACCGGAGTCGTGCAGAAACATATCATTCCCAGGCCCACAGAGGATACGGAAAAAATGTTGAAGCTCTGCGCATTTGACAAGTCATAAACTTATTCAGTAAAATAAACATACAACGAAATTATGTGGAGGAAATTAAAATGGCACAGGAAGCATTGGGAATGGTAGAAACAAGAGGTCTTACCGCAGCAATTGAAGCGGCGGATGCAATGACCAAATCAGCAGAAGTAACGCTGGTGGGGACGGAAAAAATCGGTTCCGGTCTGGTAACGGTTATGGTCCGCGGTGATGTGGGAGCCGTTAAGGCTGCAGTAGAGAGCGGCACCGCAGCTGCGAGCAAGCTCGGCGAGCTGGTGGCAGCACACGTAATTCCGAGGCCGCATTCGGATGTAGAGAAAATTCTGCCTTCTATCTGATAAGTTAAGTAACGGTTCGGACCTGTCTGAACCGCTGCTATTTTAGGAGAAAACGTTCATGGGGAAATCATATGGCCTGATAGAAATAACAGGGGTAGTAGCGGCAATGGATGCCCTTGACATTATGTGCAAAGCGGCGGAAGTCACTCTGTCAACCTGGGAAAGAAAACTGGGCGGAAGGCTTGTAACCATTATTGTGGAAGGAGATGTGGCGGCTGTAACGGCTGCGGTGGAAGCCGCGGCAGCACAGGCGATTAAGCCGCTGGCAGCTTCCGGGGTGATAGCCAACCCCCATGAAGAAATTGTCAGATTGGTGAAGCAAAGTTCAAGCCGTTTTATGGCCGCTTCCAAAGAAGCCGGGGAGGAGAATCCGGCAGAGGGAATGCTTTCTGAGGAAAGCTATCTTCAGGAGGTATAGGCACAGGGTGTTGTGCACCCGCCCGGCTGCCGTAGCAGCAGCTTGGACAATGAGGAGAGATCATGGCAGACAATAATCATAAAGATAAGACAGCACAGAACGAAGCCGGACAGAGTGCTGCCGCTTCAAAAAGCGGTGCTATCAAGACCGCACGCAAAACGACGTCCGCAACAGCACAGAAAGCCGAAAAGGCACAGGTAAAAGAAGAGCCAGTTGTTAAAAAGGAGGAAAAAAGAATGTCACAGGAAGCATTGGGAATGGTGGAAACAAGAGGACTTGTTGCAGCAATTGAAGCAGCGGATGCTATGTGCAAAGCTGCAAATGTAGCTCTGGTAGGAACAGAGAAGATCGGTTCCGGCCTGGTAACCGTTATGGTACGCGGCGATGTGGGAGCCGTTAAATCCGCAGTGGAAGCAGGAGCCAGCAGCGCAGGCAGACTGGGCGAATTAGTGGCTACCCATGTAATCCCCAGACCTCACACAGACGTGGAAATGATTTTGCCCAAGGTTAAATAATTCTGAGAATCTGAAGAAAAGTGGGTGTGGTTGTGGAGACGAATCAAATAGAAATGATTACCAGACTGGTAATGGAAGCCATGGATAAAGAACCCGCAGGAAACGGGTTTATGGTTCCCGTAGGCGTATCCGCCAGACATATACATCTTACCCAGGAGCATGTGGAAATCCTGTTCGGACCGGGGTACCGGCTTACGAAAAAGAAGGATCTCATGGGCGGGCAGTTCGCTGCCAACGAACAGGTTACCATAGTCGGCTTAAAGCTGCGTGCAATTGAAAATGTGAGGGTTTTAGGGCCGGTAAGGAAAGCCTCCCAGGTGGAAATTTCCGCTACGGATGCCATGAGGCTGGGAATTAAGGCCCCGGTTCGGGAATCGGGAGATGTGGCAGGAAGCGCGGCTATCGCTGTGGTAGGTCCCCAGGGAGCGGTTTACCTGAAAGAGGGCTGCATCGTGGCCATGAGACATATACATATGTCTCCCCGGGATGCACAGGCTGCAGGGGTAAAAGACGGCGATTACGTTTCTGTGAAAGCAGAGAACGAGCGGGGAACTGTTTTTGACCATGTGAAAATCCGTGTGGATGACAGCTTTACGCTGGAAATGCATATTGATACGGATGAGGCCAACGCAAGCAGAATCGCTACCGGAGACACCGTAAAAATTATCCGCTGATGGAAGTGTATATAACGGCCCGGACCTGTCCGGATTGTTATATACTCCGTTCTCCCGGTATTCTTGTTCTTTCAGGTCTGAATACCGGGAGATTTTTGTAATACAGGCTAAACTACTAATCAAAGCAGTATCGCAGGTAAACCCGCGATATGCAGGGGGTATAAATATGATAGTCGGTAAAGTAACAGGAAGCATTGTTTCCACAAGAAAAAGTGAGAAGCTGGTAGGAAATAAATTGATGATTGTGGAGCCTTTGGAATCCATGAAAAGTCATGCGGACAGACTGGTGGCTATCGATAATATCGGTGCGGGGATCGGAGAATACGTGCTTGTAGCCCAGGGGAGTGCGGCCAGAATTGGCTGCGATATGCAGGATGCCCCTGTGGATGCCGCAATTGTGGGAATCATCGATGATGCCAGCAGGCTGGTGTGATTCCGGGAAAGTGGAGCAGGCTATGGAGTGTAAAGACTTAAGTAATATCATAAAAGAGAATGGTGTGGTAGGTGCCGGCGGAGCAGGCTTTCCCACCTATATGAAAATTGATGAACGGGCGCAGATCATCGTATTAAACTGCGCGGAATGTGAACCGCTTTTGAAGCTGCACAGGCAGCTTCTTGAAAAATATGCGGAAGAAATACTGGAAACGTTCCAGCTGGTGGCAGACACTGTGGGCGCGGAACGTGCTATTGTTGGAATTAAAGGCGAATATAAGGACACCGTGGCGGCATTAAAGGGATGCATCCACCGGTTTCCCAAGGTTTCACTGCAGCTTCTTGACAGTGTGTATCCTATGGGGGACGAGGTGGTGCTCATTTATGAAGCAACCGGAAGAGTTGTCAGGCCCGGAGGTCTTCCCATAGAAGAAGGCATTGCTGTCTTCAATGTAGAAACCATGTATAATATTTACAGAGCCCTGCATAAAAACCAGCCTGTGACGGATAAACTGGTAACCATAGTAGGGGAAGTGGCGGAGCCGGTTACGGTCAGGGTGCCTCTGGGAACCCCGCTGGAAACCTGTGTGGCATTTGCGGGGGGAGCTGTCGTGAAGGATCCGGTTTATTTGGTTGGCGGTCCTATGATGGGGAATATAAAAAGTGCGTCGGCCCCGGTGACTAAAACCACCAATGCGGTTCTGGTGCTGCCAAAGGAGCATTCCCTGATTCAGAAGAAAAACCAGAATCCGGCCATCGGATTAAAGCGTGCGGCGTCCGCGTGCTGCCAGTGCCAGGCGTGTACGGATCTGTGCCCCAGACATGCGCTGGGACACCAAATTGAACCTCATAAATTCATGCGGGCTGCAGCAAACCGGGATTTCAGGGATGCCAATCCTTTTGTTAATACGTTTTTCTGCAGCTCCTGCGGTTTGTGTGAGCTGTATTCCTGTCCCCAGGGGCTGGCGCCAAGAAGCCTGATGGCGGAATATAAGGCTGGGCTTCGGAAAGCGGGAGTGAAACCTCCGGCGGATATTCTCCCCGCTCCCGTAAGGGAATCCAGGGAATACCGCAAAGCGCCGGAGGAACGGCTGGAGGCCAGACTGGGACTGTCCGCTTATGACAGGGAAGCGCCTATTGAAGATGAAGTGAAGAAAGTGAACGTGGTTGCCATCCCTCTAAGCCAGCATATCGGGGCGCCGGCGGAGCCGGTGGTATCCGTGGGGGATGCGGTGGAAAGAGGGCAGGTAATAGCTGCCGCAGCCAAAGGCTTGAGTGTGCCGATCCATGCCTCTGTCAGCGGCAGGGTAACAGGCGTAGGCGGCGGTGTGATTACTCTGACTGTGTCGTAAGAGAGGTAAGAATATATGAGCAAGGCTATAGGCATGATTGAATTTAAAACGGTTTCCGCAGGAATTACCGCTGCGGATGTGATGGTAAAGACGGCGGATGTGGAGCTGCTGGAAGCGCAGACGGTCTGTCCGGGAAAGTACATTGCTTTAGTCAGCGGACAATTAAGCGCAGTGAATGCAGCGGTGGAAGCGGCGGGAAAGGTGAGGGAAGAAGAGCTGATTGACAGCTTTGTTCTTGGAAATCCCCATGAAAGTATTTTTCCGGCTATTTACGGAGCTACGCAAATTGATAAAATCAGTGCCTTCGGCATTCTGGAAACCTATGACGCGGCGTCTATTATCGTGGCAGCGGATGTGGCGGCTAAAACGGCAATCGTAGATCTGATTGAGCTTCGTATCGCCAAAGGGATGTGCGGAAAATCCTATCTGATACTGACCGGGGAGGTTGCGGCGGTGGAAGCGGCCATAGAAAAAGCAAAACAGTCCGTCGCGGGTAACGGAATGTATCTGGATTCGTCCGTGATTGCCCACCCGGATGAACAGATCTGCCGTTCCATTTTGTAACGCATATCGATAAGGCATATAAGGGAAGGGTTGCTTATGTTAGCAGTAGAGAGAAGAAATCTGATTCTTGAAAAGCTGCAGGAGGATAAAAAGGTTATCGTCAGCGAACTGAGCCAGGAATTCCAGGTATCCGAGGAAACCATCCGAAGAGATTTGGATAAGCTGGATAAGGACGGACTGGCGGTAAAAAGCTACGGCGGAGCGGTATTAAATGAAAATACCAGCCTGGATATGCCCTTTAATATCCGAAAAAAAAATAATCCTGCAGGCAAACAGCGGATAGCCAAAATCGTGGAAACACTCATCGAGGACGGGGATCATATTATCCTGGATCCCAGCACGACAGCCGTATTCATCGCCAAGGCACTGAAGCAAAAGGAACGTCTGACGGTAATCACCAATTCCATTGAAGTGATTCTGGAGCTTTCCGATGTGGCGGACTGGAATATTATTTCTTCAGGCGGAAGCCTGAAAGAAGGATATCTGGCGCTGGTGGGGCCAAGGGCTATCGAAGGCCTGGGAGCCTTCAATGTGGAAAAGGTGGTCCTTTCCTGTAAAGGGCTTGATATGGAAAAAGGAATTACGGACGGGAACGAACTTTTTTCCCAGGCTAAGCAGACGATGCTGAAATCCGCCAAGCAGTGTATTCTGGCGGTAGATCACACAAAATTCGGAAAAGTGGCATTTTCCAAAATCTGTGACATCAATCATATCCAGGTGGTGGTTACCGATGAAAAGCCGTCCGATACCTGGCTGGAGCTGTTCGAACGCTCCGGTATCACCTGTCTGTATCCGGAGAACTGACCGGCTCATGGGAAAGACGGTAGGTGCGCGGCGTCATGCCGAACTGCTCCCTGAAAATCCGGTGAAAATAACTTGTGTTGTCATACCCCACAGACGCGATGATTTCCTCCACGGGAAGCGTGGTTGTGGTAAGCAGAAAGGCTGACTGGTTCAGCCTTTTTGTCTGCAGTAAGTTCTTAAAGGTTTTTCCCGTCATCCGGCTGATCAGCCTGCTTAAATAATAGGCCGGTTCCTTCAGCTGCGCGGAAAGCTCATCCAGCGTGGCTGTCTTATAATTTTCTTCCACATATTTCATTGCCGTAAAGACTATATTCTGTTCATGCTGCCCCGGATCGTCCTGATTGATTTTATCCGTATGGTTCAAAAGCTGGAGAAACAACAGTCCCATGGTGGTCTGATTGATATTCCTGCGGTTCGGCTGGCGGTATACCAGAGACCATATCAGGTTTTCCACTAAATTCTGTATGGGCAGGACCTGGCTGACATGAAAATGAAGATAGTCGGTAAAGCTGCGGTTTTTTTTCAGCGAACCCACCAGGAATTCCCGCAGCGCACTCCGTTCGTCCATCATCAGAAAGGTTTTGTCAAAAAATTCGGGAAGGACGATAAAATTAACCGCAATATCCTCTTCTTTGGCAGGAAGGATTTCCTGCGTGGCGTTCTGGTTCAGGAACAAGAGATCACCCGTGTCCAGTGTGACCTTTGTCGTCTTATTTATGATGTGGGTAGTGGTTCCGCTGCACATGTATATGATTTCTATATAATTATGTCTGTGGCTGGGAAACCGTACAAACCGGGTATGGGGCCTGATATCAATCAGCTTTCCCGCATCCAGCATCTGGCGGCTGTCCACGATGAAATCGTCTTCGGCGGTATAAATGCTTTTCTGTACCTTCGTCGCCCCGGCAAGGATCTGCTTTTCCTCGGGGGAGATCACCTTCAGTTTGTTTAAAAGTTCCTGGTTCATGTGTGTCCTTTCCCGCTTTCCATATAGTGAGGAAGACCGGCGGTCTGTCCGGAGGACTTTCCCCGTCTGGCGGGGAAAGACTGAGTAAGGTTATCATACCATTTTGCTTTTTATAAGTCAAAGAGCCAGAGGGGGCAGATAAAAAAAGTGCAAATAAGGACGGTAAATTTGCAATCCCCGTCCTAAAAAAAGGAGGATGCCGGTAGTATAATAAATAGAGTGATGTCAGGATTACAAAAGTGTGGCGGTAAGTCACGGGAAGGAATGAGTGGATTATGGCTGAATATTATCTTGCGGTAGATATCGGGGCTTCCAGCGGCCGTCATATTCTGGGGCATCTGGAAAACGGCAGAATGGAACTGGAAGAGGTATACCGGTTTGAAAACGGTATGGAGAAAAAGGACGGTCATCTGTGCTGGAATATCCCTGCGCTGTTTCGTGAGATCAAAGAAGGGCTGAAGGCCTGTAAGGCGGCGGGAAAGGTACCGAAGTCCATGGGAATCGATACCTGGGCGGTGGATTATGTGCTGCTTGATAAGCAAGATCGGATTCTGGGCAATACCTATGGTTACCGGGACGGCAGGACAAAAGGAATGGATAAAGAGGTTTACCGGGTCATTCCGGAGGATGCGCTGTATGCCAGAACCGGGATCCAGAAACAGATTTTTAATACCATTTACCAGCTTATGGCGGTTTCAAAACAGGAGCCGGAGAATATGGAGAAAGCCGACTGGCTGCTGATGCTGCCGGATTATTTTCATTTTCTGCTTACAGGGAATAAAATGTCCGAATATACCAACGCCACATCGACCCAGCTTGTCAGCCCCGAAACCAAGCAGTGGGATTATGAACTGATAGAAAGATTGGGATATAACCTTGCTGTTTTCCACCCCCTGCATATGCCGGGAACCGTGGTGGGACCTTTTTCCAAAGAGGTGGAGGAAGAAGTGGGCTTTTCCTGCGAAGTGGTTATGCCTGCCACCCATGATACGGCATCGGCGGTTATTTCGGTGCCGGCCCTCACGGAGGATTGTCTGTACATAAGCTCCGGGACATGGTCTTTGATGGGAATCGAAAATGACAGGGCTATTTGTACGCCGGAGAGCAGAAAACGGAATTTTACAAATGAGGGCGGCTATGAATACCGTTTCCGTTATCTGAAAAATATCATGGGGCTATGGATGATACAGTCCGTACGTCATGAGCTGGAAGATAAGTACTCCTTTGCCGGGCTTTGTGAGATGGCGGCACAGGAAAGTGATTTCCCATCCCGTGTGGATGTAAATGACGACGCTTTTCTGGCGCCTGAAAATATGACGGAGGCGATCAAAGCCTGCTGCAGAAAAAATGGATGGAAAGAGCCGGAAACCACCGGACAGATCGCGACGGTTATTTACCAGAGCCTGGCGGAAAGCTACGCGGAAACCGTGCGGGAAATCGAATCGTTGACGGGAAGACATTTTGATTCCATCAATATCGTGGGCGGCGGTTCCCATGCGGCCTATTTGAACCAGCTTACCGCAGATAAATCCGGCTGCTGTGTCTATGCCGGTCCCGGTGAAGCTACCGCAATCGGAAACCTGGCGGTACAGATGCTCAAGGATGGTAAATTCGCAGGGCTTGCCCAGGTACGCGCCTGCATCTATGAGTCCTTCGGCGTGAAAAAGTATGATCCCAGCTGAATGACAGCTGGTTTCCTCCGGAAACGGAGAGGGGCCAATGCCGGAAGGCAGTAATCCTATTATAAAAAAAGTGTTAAGAGACACGGTGTCCCTGGAGGACGGAAAGGAAGATTTATGAACGTAAAAGAAAGATACGATTCTGCGAAGGAAATGTATGCGGCGATGGGTGTGGATACGGACAAGGCAGTGGAAACCCTTGAAAAAATTGCAATTTCTATGCACTGCTGGCAGGGGGATGATGTAACCGGTTTTGATCAGAAGGGGCCTCTTACAGGGGGAATCCAGGCTACCGGAAATTATCCCGGAAAGGCCGGAACACCGGAAGAACTGATGGCGGATATCGATAAGGTATTCAGCCTGGTACCCGGCAGGCATAAGCTGAACCTGCATGCCAGCTATGCTGTGTTTGAAGAGGGCGAATTTGCGGACAGAGATAAGCTGGAGCCCAAACATTTTCAGAAATGGGTGGATTTCGCTAAGGAAAGAGGAATCGGCCTGGATTTTAACCCCACCTTTTTCTCGCACAGTAAGGTAGTGGACGGACTTACCCTGTCCAGCCCTATTGATGAGGTGCGTAATTTCTGGATTGAACACGGAAAAGCGTGTGTCCGCATTTCCCAGTATTTTGCGGAAGAACTGGGCGTTCCCTGTGCAATGAATATATGGATCCCGGACGGCTACAAGGATATTCCTGCCGACAGAATAGGCCCCAGAGCCAGATTTAAGGATTCCCTGGATCAGATACTTTCTATCCCTTATGACAAAGCAAAGGTTCTCGTATGCCTGGAATCCAAGGTGTTCGGCATCGGCCTGGAATCCTATACCGTAGGTTCCAGTGAATTCACCATAAACTATGCGGCTAAGAACGGTATCATCAGCCTGATGGATAACGGGCATTATCATCCGACGGAGCTGGTATCCGATAAAATATCTTCCATGCTTCTGTTTAATGAGAAGATTGCCCTCCATGTGACACGGCCGGTCCGCTGGGACAGTGACCATGTAGTGCTGTTTGATGATGAAACCAAAGAAATTGCCAAAGAAATCGTTAGAAATGACGCCATTGACCGCGTTCTTCTCGCCCTGGATTTCTTTGATGCCAGCATTAACCGTGTGTCCGCGTGGACAGTAGGCATGAGAAATATGCAGAAGGCCCTGTTATACGCCCTTGTTTCTCCCAACAAGCAATTCAAGGAGCTGCAGGATACCAACCAGTTTACCGAACTGATGGCAATGCAGGAGGAAATGAAGACCTATCCTTTCGGTGATGTCTGGGATTATTTCTGCGAAAAGAACAATGTGCCTGTAAAGGGTGACTGGTTCAAGGAAGTGAAGAAGTATGAAGAGGAAGTGCTTTCCAAGAGAGCATGAGCGGTGACCGTTCAGACAAGTACGAACGGTAATCACAGGCCCGTCAGACGCACATTTGACAAAAAACGGCAGTCATGATATGATAACCGACAGAACAATACCGGTACCGGTATTGCAAAATACATATGTTCAGGGGAGCTTGTGAGCAGGCTGAGAGGAAGTAATCCAACTTCGACCCTTAAACCTGATTTGGGTAATGCCAACGTAGGAAGAAGTGAGAGATCAGTTTATCAGCGGAGTATACCTATAGGGGTATGCTCCGTTTTTTTGGACTTTCCTCCGGATACAGACATTTCTCCTCCGAATCAGGCCCTCCTGAACAGGAAAGAGGGAAGCAGGATGGATTATGCTACACAGATGGAGGCGGCACGTAAGGGAATCCTTACAGAAGAGATGAGAATTGTTGCCGGAAAAGAAAAGCTTTCAGAAGAACTTCTTATGCGGCTTATGGCAGAGGGAAAAATCATCATTCCCTGTAATAAGCTTCATAAGTCCCTGGTGCCTAACGGGCTTGGCTCGATGCTGAAAACGAAAGTCAATGTGAATCTGGGGACCTCCAGGGATATGACGGATTTGGAGATGGAATATGAAAAAGTGCGCAGCGCCGTGAATATGGGTGCGGAGGCCATTATGGATCTGAGCTCCTTCGGTGATACCCGGAAATTCAGAAGGTATCTTACGCAGAATTGCCCGGCGATGATCGGAACGGTGCCTATCTATGATGCGGTGGTTTCTTATCACAAACCGCTGATGAAGATAACCTCACGGGAATGGATGGATATCGTGCGCATGCATGCGGAGGACGGTGTGGATTTTATGACGATCCACTGCGGCATTAACCGGGAAACCGCCCATAAATTCAAGAAAAACAAAAGGCTGACCAATATCGTTTCCAGAGGAGGCTCCATTCTTTTCGCCTGGATGGAAATGACAGGGGAAGAAAATCCTTTTTATGCCTATTTTGATGAAATCCTGGATATCTGCCGGGAATATGATGTTACGCTGAGCCTGGGAGACGCCTGCCGGCCCGGCTGTCTGGCGGATGCTTCAGATGCGTCCCAGATTGAGGAACTGATTACTCTGGGAGAACTGACAAAAAGGGCCTGGGAAAAGGCGGTGCAGGTTATGGTGGAAGGGCCGGGACATATGCCGCTGAACCAGATTGCCGCCAATATGGAAATCCAGAAAACACTTTGCCACGGCGCCCCCTTTTATGTGCTGGGGCCGATAGTGACCGATGTGGCTCCGGGTTATGACCATATTACCGCCGCTATCGGCGGCGCGGCCGCAGCCGCAGCCGGGGCTGCTTTTCTGTGCTATGTGACCCCGGCGGAGCATCTGCGCCTCCCGGATTTGGCGGACGTGAAGGAAGGGATTATTGCTGCCAGGATTGCCGCCCATGCGGCAGATATTGCCAAAGGGGTACCGGAAGCGATGTCCTGGGATAATTCCATGAGTGAAGCACGCAAGAGGCTGGATTGGAACGAAATGTTCCGCCTCGCCATGGATCCGGAAAAAGCCGTAAACTACCGGGAAGCCTCCAGGCCGGAAAAAGAGGATACCTGCAGCATGTGCGGAAACTTCTGCGCGGTGAAAAACATGAACCGGATTCTGGACGGAGAGATTGTGTCCATTTTTGAAGAATAAGAGTAACAGGGATAAAACCGTTACGAGCAAGATGAGAAAAGAGGGATAAATATGCAGACAGAGACAAAGCATTCCATGGAACAGAAGCATTCCATGGAACAAAAAAATTCCATGGAACAAAACACTATGGCGGCTTTTCCGGAACGGGTAAAAAACCAGGCACCCCTTATCCATAATATCACGAACTATGTTACTGTAAACGATTGTGCCAACATTTTGCTGGCCTGCGGGGGTTCTCCTATTATGGCCGATGATTTGCAGGAAGCGGAGGAAATCACCTCCCTTTGCGCCGGGCTGAATATCAATATAGGGACGTTGAATCAGCGTACGATACCCGCCATGTTGGCTGCGGGAAAAAAAGCAAATGCCTGCGGGCATCCGGTGCTTCTGGATCCGGTTGGAGCGGGCGCCAGCCGGCTGCGTACGGAAACGGCGGAGAAGCTGTTGAAGGAGGTGCGTTTTACGGCGATACGGGGAAATATTTCCGAGATCAAAGCGCTTGCCCTGGGGATGGGGACGACCAGAGGGGTGGACGCGGACGGTATGGATGCGGTTACGGATGACACTCTGGATGCGGCAGCGGCGTTTACCGGTGCATTTGCCCGGAAAACCGGGGCTGTGGTGGCGGTGACCGGGGCTGTGGATATGGTAACGGACGGGAGTGACATGTATGTCATAAGAAACGGCCATCCTATGATGCGTAAAGTGACAGGAACGGGCTGTATGCTCTCCGCCATGATAACCGCTTATCTTGCTGCAAATCCCGGCTGCCCCCTGGATGCCGTTGCCGCCGCGGTATGTGCGATGGGAATCTGCGGAGAACGGGCCTTCAGCAGGCTGACTCCGGAAGAGGGGAATGCCGCATACAGAAATTATATCATTGATGCCGTATATCATATGGATGGGAAAACATTGGAAAAAGGGGCAGAATTCCGGAAATATAGGCTGGAGGCAGACGGTACTATGGCGCTTTCAAAAGGAGAACAGCCATGAAATGTGAGAAAAGAACCCTGCTTCTGTATGCGGTAACCGACCGGTCATGGGTTGGGGATAAAACGCTTCGCTGGCAGGTGGAAGAGGCTTTGAAGGGCGGGGTTACCTGTGTCCAGCTCCGGGAAAAGGATATGCCGGAGGAGGATTTCCTGAAGGAAGCAGAGGAAATAAAAGTGCTTTGCCGCAGCTATGGTGTCCCTTTTCTGATCAATGATAATGTGACTTTGGCTGTCCGCTGCAAAGCGGACGGCATCCATGTGGGACAGCGGGATATGCAGGCCGGAGAGGTACGCAGAAGGATTGGGGATGCTATGCTGCTGGGAGTATCGGCCCAGACAGTGGAACAGGCGGTGGAAGCGGAAAAAAACGGAGCCGACTATCTGGGAGTCGGCGCGGTGTTTGCCACCTCCACCAAAGCGGATGCGCAGGAGGTTACACTGGATACACTCCGGGAAATCTGCCGTGCGGTTTCCATTCCGGTCTGCGCTATCGGCGGGATCCATAAGGGGAACATGCATGAACTAAGAAACACAGGGATTGACGGAGTGGCTCTGGTTTCCGCTGTTTTCGCCAGCCCTTCTATACAGAAGGATTGCAGAGAACTGCTGGGACTGGCAAAGACCCTGAAACAAAGAGGCGCTGTTTTTGATGCGGACGGAACCCTGCTGGATTCCATGTCCGTCTGGGATACATTGGGTGCGGATTATCTGCGCACAAAGGGGCTTTCTCCCCGGAAGGATCTGGAGGAGCAGTTAAAAAACAGGAGCCTTCACCAGGCGGCTTCTTATTTTCAATCGGCTTATGGAATAACGGATTCGCAGGAAACGATCATAGAGGATATCAATGGCATGATCGCCTCTTTTTATTGCAGTAAGGTACAGCTGAAGAAAGGCGTGAAGGATATGCTGGAAATGCTGCGGAAGGAAGATATAAAGATGTGTGTGGCTACCGCAACGGATAAGAACCTTATAGAGGAAGCGCTGCGAAGAAACGGGATTCTGGATTGTTTTGAGGAAGTTCTCACCTGTGCGGAGGTCGGTGCCGGAAAGGATGAACCTGCCATCTTCCGGGAAGCCCTGCGCATTCTCGGAACGGCAAAAGAAGATACGGTGGTATTTGAAGATGCTCTTTATGCGGTGCGGACGGCAAAAAAGGACGGCTTTTTGGTAGCGGCGGTTTATGACCCTTCTGCGGCCGATGAGGAAGAAAACCTTCGGAAGCTGTCGGATTATTACATCCGATCTTTTGACGAAAGGATAACTATATTTGATGAAAAAAATACTTACGATTGCAGGCTCTGATCCCAGCGGCGGAGCCGGGATACAGGCGGACATAAAAACCATCACGGTGCACGGCCTGTACGCCTGCGCCGTGATAACCTCCCTGACTGCACAGAATACCAGAGGCGTATATGGGATACGGGACGTGGAACCGGATTTTGTGGCGGCTCAGTTGGATAGTGTCTTTTCGGATATTTATCCCGATGCGGTTAAGATAGGAATGGTATCCGGGAAAGGAATCCTGGAAGTGATTCTGAATAAGCTGAGGCAGTACCGGCCGTCCCATATCATAATTGATCCGGTTATGGTATCCACCAGCGGCCGTGAGCTGCTTTCTTACCGGGCGCGGAAGCTTATGGAGGAGGAATTGCTGCCTATGGGAACGCTCATTACACCGAATATCCCCGAAGCACAGACTCTGACCGGCCTGTCTGTCCAAACAGAAGCGGATATGGAGGAAGCGGCGGAAAGGCTTGCCCTGCGCACCGGAAATGCCGTACTGATAAAAGGCGGGCACCGGGAAGGGGAAGCGGCGGATATTCTGTTTTGCGGCGGAAAGGTATCCCGTTTTGTATCTCCGCGTATAGAGAATCCCAATACACATGGTACCGGCTGCACCCTTTCTTCCTCCATCGCCTGCCATATGGCGGAAGGGAACGATATAGAGGAGAGCATACGAAAAGCAAAAGAATACCTGAACGGAGCGCTTGAGGCAATGCTTGATCTGGGGAAAGGGAATGGACCCCTGAATCATATGTACGCCATAAGAGGTTCAGGTATCCAGAATAAATAGTTCCGATCCGTGCTCCTTCAGCCATTTTTTATGATCGTTATAATCCGGCATGACATCCGCCACCGCATTCCAGAAATTCCGGGAATGATCCATATGCTTCAGATGACAAAGCTCATGGACCACCACATAATCCAACACTTTGGGAGGGGCCATCATAAGCCGCCAGTTAAAGGAGAGGGTACCGCGGCCTGAACAGCTGCCCCAGCGTGTCCGCTGGCCCCGTATGGTAATGCGTTTATAGGTACCGCCCGTAAATTGTTGATAATATGCCGCTCTCATAGGAAAATACGATGCCGCCGCCTGACGGTATCTTTTTTCAAATGCCTGTTTCTGGGAAACGGTCATGTCTGCAGGGAAAGTAAACATAGCAACCTCATTTTCTGTCCGGAGTATATCTTATGCGGTTCCTTCTGCCCGGCTAAAAACGCAGGGCGGGACACGGAACCGTAATCAGTGATAATCATACAATGCCAAAATAGATTTTAACATAAAATCTTTTCAACAGGGGAAAAAGTTGCTACAATAGAAAAGAATGTATTCGTTACAGATTACGGAGTGAACAGTATCATGTATTATGTAATGAGTACGGGACATGCTGTGAGAAAAGGAAACAGAAAGGAAATGTGCCCGAACTGGTGCTGCCCGCTATTGTTACCGGCCGGATGGAGCACAAGGGGCGGGAAAGAAAGAATGGTGAAGAAGAGAGCACGAAAATGGAATATGCTGGAGGATTCTCCCGGAATTACCCTGTTCCTGTTTGCCCTTCCGATGATCCTGGGCAATCTGTTCCAGCAGTTTTATAATATGGTGGATTCCATGATTGTGGGGCAGTTTGTGGGGGAGAAGGCTCTGGCTGCCGTAGGCGCTTCTTATGCGCTTACAAATGTATTTGTAATGATTGCGATCGGCGGGGGGATCGGCGCTTCCGTCATAACCTCCCAATATCTGGGAGCCGGCGATACCGGAAAAATGAAAACCTCCGTTTACACGGCGCTCCTGACCTTCCTTGCTGTGGGAGGCCTGCTGGGGGTATTTGGTTTTTTGATGAACCGGCAGATATTGGTATGGCTGAATACACCGGACGATATTCTGGTAGCGGCGGGGATCTACCTGGGAATTTATTTTCTGGGAATGCCTTTTTTGTTTATGTATAATATCCTTTCCTCTATGTTCAATGCGATGGGAGATTCCAGAACGCCTTTGTGCCTGCTCATTTTTTCCTCCGTATTAAATATTTTCCTGGATCTGTGGTTTGTAACGCAGTTCGGGATGGGAGTGGCAGGTGTGGCGATAGCAACGGTAATTGCGCAGGGAACGGCGGCTGTCATATCCTTTCTGCTGCTGATGCACCGCCTGCGCAGCTTTGAGGCCAAAGGGACTGTGCCGGTATATGATGCGGGAATTCTCGGTTCCATGGTAAGGATAGCGCTTCCGTCCATTTTGCAGCAGTCCATCGTTTCCATCGGCATGCTGCTGGTACAGTCTGTGGTAAATGGATTCGGCTCTTCGGTTCTTGCCGGTTATGCGGCCGGTACCAGGATAGAGTCCATTTGTATTGTTCCCATGATATCCACGGGAAACGCGATGTCTACCTTTACGGCCCAGAATATGGGAGCTGGAAAGCCGGAACGCGTCCGCAGAGGATACCGGGCCGCCTATGCCATCACCGGCGGTTTTGCGCTTTTAATCGGCCTGCTTCTGTTTTTCTTTGATAAGCAGATTATCGGTGCATTTATGGACAGCCAAAGCGGTACGGTGGCATTTGAAACGGGTACGGGATATTTATCTTTTATTAAGTTTTTCTTTATCTGTATCGGCCTGAAGGCGGTTACGGACGGAGTCCTCCGGGGAGCCGGGGACGTGGTGGTATTTACGCTGGCGAACCTGGTGAATCTGGGAATCCGGGTATCCGGGGCATTCCTCCTTGCGCCTGTGATCGGAGTGGCGGCGGTATGGTATGCGGTGCCGGCGGGATGGACGGTGAATTACCTTATATCCTTAGGCAGGTATCTTACCGGAAAATGGAGTAAAAAAAATCTGGTCGGTTAAATCGGATTATAAAAGAAAAGGAGAACAGCTATGGCAGGTAGATGTGTGATTATCGGGGCAGGGGATCTGACCGTTTCGGAAATTCCTCTTCATGAAGGGGATTTTATAATTGCGGCGGACGGCGGTTTTGGCTATTGCAGATATCTGGAAATAGAACCGGATATGATCATGGGAGATTTTGATTCCATTGATGAGCGCAATCTGGAATCCATTATGGAAATGCGCGCCCTCCATCCCGAAAAGGTGAAGGTGCTTCCTGCGCAAAAGGATGATACGGATATGCTGGCGGCCATTAAAGAAGGGCTGCAGAGGGGATTTACGGAATTCGTCATTTACGGGGGGCAGGGAGGCAGGCTTTCCCATACCATGGCAAATATCCAATGCCTGGCCTATTTAAAGGAGAAAGGGGCAAAAGGATATCTGATGGACGGAAACGGTATGATACTGGTAGCCAGAAATGAAACCGTTAGCTTTAAAAAGAACCTGGAGGGCTTTCTGTCCTTGTTTTCCCTTGGGGAGAAGGCGGAAGGAGTTACCATCCGTAATATGAAATATCTTCTCGATAAAGCGGTTGTCACCAATGATTTCCCGGTTGGGGTAAGCAATGAATTTATCGGTAAGGAAAGCAGTATTACCGTGGAAAACGGCATGCTGCTGATAATGATAGACTGGAACTGAACAGGCATGGAAAAAGGCAGGAGAAAAAATCTTCTGCTTTTTTAAAACCTTTTTTTCTAAAAAGAAGTTATATAAGGTGTAACGGTGTTACAGTACCGACCTGTCTTAACCGTTACGTAACAAGACTGCACGTTGCCATTGAATACACTAAAGGGGCCTCTTTCGTGGACGATACAAAATTGATCAGGGAAATACATAAGGGAAACACATCACTGCTGGAACAGGTGGCGGAAAAATACTATGACGATATCTACCGGTTCTGCTGTTATCAGACGGGGAGCCGGGAGGATGCCTATGACTGCGCCCAGGAAACGTTTATCCGCTTTATCCGCTATGCGGACAGCTACCGGGATAACAACCTGAAAGGGTATCTGCTCACTATCGCCAGAAATGTCTGCCGGGACTATTTTAAGTGTGCAGCAAGGGAACAGGAATTCATAAATGGACAGATGGATCAGGTGGCAGAAGAAAAAGGGGTGTCATGGACAGAGGAACCATATTACCATGATACGCTGTTAAAGGCCCTTGGACTTCTTCCTGCGCTGCAGAGGGAAGCTTTGATCCTGTATTATTATGATGAACTGAAAATACGGGAAATCGCCCGGATTACGGAAACGAATGCGGCTACGGTTAAATCCAGGCTGCATCAGGGAAAGATCAAGCTGAAGAAGCTATTGGAGGAGGCCTGAGAAATGGATTTCGGTAAAAAGAAACAGAACGGCTGGTCCAGGAAGGAGGGCAGGGCGCTCTTCGGAAAAGGGCCGGAAGTGGATCCAAACCGAAGGGCAGCGGCAATGGAAGCCGTCCGTCTGGAAATTGACAGAAAGAAAACAAGCTATACGCCGTCCGCCGCGGAAATATTCCGGACCGTGCTTTCAATGATATCCGCTGATTACTGGTATTTACAGGCAGCGCTGCTGTGTCTGGGAATCTGGATCGCCGGCAGGGCGGATGTCCTGTATCTGCCGGTAAGCCTGCAGACAGGCGCAGCAAACAGCCGGGAACTGTTGCTGCTGCCGACACTGTCTGCTTTGCTGGCACTGATAGGGATAACCGGATTTGGGGAACTTGCCAAAAGCTTTGCCTGCCGTATGGCGGAACTGGAGCAGAGCTGCTATTTGAATCTGCGCCAGCTGCTGGCAGTGAGGATGGCAATAACCGGATTGCTGAATCTTTTGTTTCTGGCATGCTTTATCGGCGTGTCCCAGGGAAGGCTGCAGGCGGGACTGCTTCGGGTGAGCCTCTATCTGCTGACACCGTATGTATGCAATATGCTGTTGTATTTTACCGCTTTTACCTTTGGACGGGGGAGAGGGAAGCTGCTGCAGATAAGCATTCTTTTGGCTGCCGGCTGTCTTTCCTTTTTGCCGGTACTGCTTCCGGGCCTTTATGAAATATCCGCTCTTGGCTTGTGGATAGCCGCCCTTTTCGGAGCTGCCGCGCTTATGGCCGCAGAGATTGTTTACCTGACCAAAGAACTGGAAAGAGGAGAAAAAATATGCTGGAACTGACACTGAATCAGGTTACAAAAAAATATAAGGATACCTGTGCGGTAGATCATGTAGATGCCGTCTTTACCCATGGCGTTTACGGTCTGCTGGGCGCAAACGGCGCCGGCAAGACCACGCTGCTCCGTCTTATGTGCGATATTCTCAGGCCGGACGAGGGAGCCGTTATGCTGGATCAGAATCCAATCGGCAGGCTGGGGGCCTCCTACAGACGCTTACTGGGTTATCTGCCCCAGGATTTCGGATTTTATCCGGATTTCACCGCAGAAAGATTCCTTTTGTATATGGCGGCACTGAAAGCGGTTCCCGCTTTGGAAGCAAAACAGAAAACCGGAGAACTGCTGGCTATGGTAGGCCTGGAGGACAGTAAAAGGAAAAAAATCAAGACCTTTTCCGGAGGGATGGTACGCCGCCTGGGGATTGCGCAGGCAATGCTCAATGACCCGGAAATTCTTATACTGGATGAACCTACAGCCGGACTGGATCCCAGGGAGCGCATCCGGTTCCGGAATATTATCAGTTCCTTTTCCAAAGACAGGATCGTGATCCTTTCCACCCATATTGTTTCGGATGTGGAATACATCGCAGATGAAATCCTGCTCATGAAAAAAGGAAAATTCCTGCAGCAGGGAAGTGTGGAAAATATCACAAAGCAGGTTCAGGGCCGGGTGTGGGAGATTGTGACGGATCCCGAAGGCGCACAGCGGATGAGCGGTATGTATGCGGTGAGCAACCTGAAGAACCAGGGAGATAAGGTAGCCATGCGTATCCTTGCGGAGGAATGTCCGGCACCGGAGGCAGTGTGTGCGGCGCCGGTGCTGGAGGATGTCTATTTGTATTATTTCAGGGAGGAGGCGCAATGATGCTGCTGCGGACAGAACTGGAGAAATTGTGGAAACGGCCTGTCCTGTGGATCGGGTTTGCCGTTTCCCTGCTGGTTGGAAGCTATCTTACCTGGTCCATGCTGCCCACTGTAGTTACCGGAGAAGAGACGCTTACAGGCCGGAAAGCCGCAGAATACAACCGGCGCCTTACGGCGGAATATGAGGGGTATCTGACAGACGAGAAAGCCGAAGCGATAATCGCAAGGTTTGGTTTTGCACGCTATGATGAGGACGGGAGATGTGTGTACGGTAACTTTCTGAACCGCTTTGTTACAGAAAAAATGTCAGATTACAGCGGAGAAGGACGGAAAGCCTCACGGATTATTCCGTTAACAGATCAGGAAAGCCGTTTGGGAGCCTGCAGCTACAGAGACAGTATTTATTTTGCCTGTACACAAGGATGGGATGAACTGTGGGAAATTTTTATGGGATTGGCCATAGTCTGGGGGATCACCGTAGTAATTTTGCTGGCGCCTGTATATTCCTCGGATAAAATACTCCGCACGGCTCCGGTGATAAGAGCGAGTGCCGAGGGAAGACGGAAAATGGTTCTTGCCCGGCTCGCCTCCTCCTGGCTTGTCGCTGCAGGCGGCTTCTTCCTGCTGGCATCGGTTTTGTTTCTTGCATGCGGCTTTCTGTATGGTTTTGAAGGGCTGAAGGCAAATATCCTCTGTCTGGACGCTGCTCCCTATATGTGGCCCAAGTCTGTAACGGTAGGAGGCTTTTTGTTTGGGATCTATCTGCCCCGGGCGGTATTGGGCGTTACGGTGCTTGTGCTCTTGGTTTCCGGTATTTCCGCCTGCTGTGAAAGGACCCTGTCCTCCGTATGTATCTCCGCCTTCGTGTTTGCGTTTCCCGTTGTGAGAAATATGCTGATGGTATTTACCTTTCTCACTCCGCTTTTTTCTCTTCTGGTATATGGGATGCCATTTTATATGATGATACCCCTTTATAATGCAGGCAGAAGCCCTTACCGTATTTTGCAGGCTGTGGCAGCTATCCTGTTCTGCCTAGCGGGACTGTGGATGGTGTATGACGGTTGGTGCCGTAACAGAAAGGAGCACGGAAGATGAGATTATATTTGTTTGAACTGGAGAAAATATGGAAAAAACCGCTGCATTTAGCTGCGGTTTCCGGTTGTGCCGTGTTTACATTTGCTATATGGTGGATGTATGCCGAACAGGCGGACTATAGTGTGGGGGAAGGCGCGGCAGCGCTCCTGCTGCTTCTGGGAGTTCACGGTCTGTTTGCGTCCCTGCTGTCTATGCTGTTCACAGCCCCGTTATTTGCAGAAGAATACAGCCGTAATATGCAGGGACTGCTGTGGACATCAATGAAAGGTAGAAAGGAAACGGCCTGGAGCAAGGCGGCCGCCGCCGTTACCCTGTCGCTGATGGTTTATATGGGTTTCCTGGCGGCTGATTTTCTATTCGTTTTCTGCGTCTGGGGAGCGTCAGACTGGAGCGGCGGCCTGGGACAGCCGTCATATGCATGGCTGGATACCACACTTACCGTTTCGCTGGGAACGGCAACGGCTGTGGCTGTTTTAACGGGAAGCTGTGCGATATTGCTCATTGCCGGGTGCGCTTACTGTATTTCCGCTTGTTCGGAGACTCCGTTTAAAGCGGTCAGCATCTTGGGGATTTCCTATTTTGCGGGAGGTATTCTGTTTGACTGGGGCGTCAGGGCGGGAGTCCCTCTGGCGGCAAGGATTTTTTCCTTTAGCCCTGCGGTTCTCTCCGGTTTCCAGATGTACAAAGGACCCTGGGAGGAGCAATGGTTTGGGGGAGGTTATATACTGCTTGTACCTGTGGTTACGGCATCGGTGTGCCTGCTTTTGTTTGCCGCCGGCGGCCGGAGGTTCTGCAGAGGGTTATTCCTGTGAACAACGTGCCAAACGGATGTGCTTGCGCACGCGCTGTTTCCATGTTTCCAGGCTGAAATCCTGGATAAAGTCGATGAGCAGTGAGGAAATGGTTACAGTGACAAAGGAATAGGCAATACGGCCAAGGGGGATATAGGTCAGGGAAAGAAGGAGCACCGTAATATCCGTTGCCAGATAGGCACGGGCGATTTTACACCGGGTGAGCTTCGAGATAACCATTGCCAGGGCGTCGTCCCCTCCGCTGGAAGCTTTCTGCCTGACCACAAGACCAACGCCGATTCCGACGAAAAAGGCTCCTGCAACCGCCGCCGCAAGGGGATGTTCGGTCAAATCCGGGAACAGGTAAGGAAGGCTTTCCCACAGCTTCAGAAAACCTGCGAGGCAAAGTGTTGCAGCGATGGAACGGATGAGGAAATCCTTACCCAGATACCGGAAACCGAACAGATAGCACAGGGCATCCAGCAGCGGTGACAACAGGGCCGCAGGTATGGCGAACCAGTAATTGAGCAGAAGAATCATGCCGAGGACACCGCCTTCCGTAATATGAACCCGTTTATGGATATTCACCATGCCAAACGCCAGGATAGCAGTGCCGGCCAGAATGGATAACACAGTTTTCAAAGGGAAGATGTCCTTTAGACTTTGAAGCATTTCCCTGTAATTCTTTTGTAATATGGTACGCAAAATAAAACCTCATTTCTTTCTTACGCAAACTTCGCAGTTGACGAAGGAGCTTCCGCCGGCTGCCTGCGAAGTTTGCGTATCTTATATTTTCGGATGTAAAATAACTATAAACTCTGGTATAATACCAAGGTCAATGTTTTTTTGCTTTTTGTAATGATTACAACGATAAAAGGGATGGAAGGCAGGCGCAATTATGAAAGATTACTATACAATCGGTGAAATTTCAGAATTATACGGGATCGGTACGGATTCTCTTCGTTACTATGAGGAAATCGGCGTACTGGAACCCAAGAGAGGAAAGAACGGCTATCGGCTGTACCGTCTGAAGGACATCTGCCGCCTCAATATCATACGGGATCTGCTTCAGCTGGGATTTTCCATGAAGCAGGTAAAGGCGTACATGGAAAGTCTGAATCTGGATAACACCATGCGTATGCTGGAGGATGAAAAGAAATCGATCCATCAGCAGAAGGAGAAACTCAGGCTTGCGGAGCAGTCAATTGAGAAACGAATGGAACATATCATGAAATACCGGAATGAGGAGGAGGCTTCTTACCGGGAGGTTCCCTATCCAAACAGGTATTGCCTGCAGCTGAACGAGGATATAACCAGGGACGATGATGTTGATTTTGCCATAAAAAGGCTGCAGAAGAGACATGAAGATAAAATCCGCAGCATCGGGGATCAGAATTTCGGCGCCAGCCTTTCGGCCGCGGATGTGAAGAACGGAATCTATTATTTGTTTCATTCCGTATTTTTTATCCTGCAAAGCGGGGAAGAAGGAAGCAGCGGCTTCCGGGAAAATTATGATTTCCGGGGAAATTATGATTTCCAAGGAAATTATGATTTCCTTTTACCCAAAGGCACTTATCTGTGTACCTTTTACCGGGGAGAATACCGGCAGTCCCCGCAGCGTGCGCTGGAGCTGCTGGAAGAAGCTTCCCGGAGAGGCTACAGGATAACGGGCGATATTCTGGAACTGTATCCTATTGATAACCGGTATACGATGAAGCCGGAGGAATTTGTGACCGAACTGCAAATCAGAGTGGAAAAGGCGTGACACAAATCAAGGAAGCCCTCCGCCGGTTTAAACGGCGGAGGGCTTCCTTTTGGAAATGCCGGAGAATGGATTCCCTGGCTATATGACATTTTTAAACTGGCTCATATACAGATGGTAATAAGCGCCCTTTTGAGCCATCAGCGAAGCGGCGTCACCTTCCTCAGCGATAGTGCCGTTGTCAATGACAAAAATGCGGTCTGCCTTCTGAATCGTGGAAAGCCTGTGGGCGATAACAAAAGAAGTACGCCCTTTCAGCAGGTTTTCGATACCTGCCTGCACCAGCAGCTCCGTTTTGGTGTCGATGCTGGAGGTGGCTTCATCCAGAATCAGAATGCGGGGATCGGATACCATCGTGCGGGCAAATGCCAGAAGCTGCTTCTGGCCAATGGACAGGCCGCCGCCTCTTTCACTTAGAAACGTATCATAACCGTTATCCAGTTTCATAATGAAATCATGGGCGTTTACCGCTTTCGCAGCGGCGATGATTTCATCATCCGTGGCATCCAGCTTCCCATAGCGGATATTATCCTTGATTGTTCCCGAAAACAGGAAATTGTCCTGGGTCATGATACCCATCTGATGCCGCAGGCTTTCAATGGATACCTCACGGACATCATGGCCGTCAATATAGACATGGCCCTCCTGGATATCATAGAAACGGCTGATCAGATTAACAATGGTGGTTTTACCCGCACCTGTCGGGCCTACCAGAGCAATGGTTTCTCCCGGACGGATATGGAAGCTCACCTGATTCAGGATTTTGGTTATGCCGTCATAGGAAAAAGTGACCTTATCGAACACCACATCTCCCTGTATCTGGGGAAGCTCCTTCACATCATCCTGATCGGTGATAGCAGAGGGGGTATCCATAATTTCAAATACCCGTTCCGCACCTGCTATGTTGGTTATCATCTGGTTATAGAAATTGCTCAGGTTCATAATAGGATGCCAGAACATGGAAATATAAGTTCCGAAGGCAATAAAGGTACCGATGGACACCTTTTCCGCCCCGATTATGATAATTCCTGTGAAATAAAGGGAAACAATACCGATTCCCCAGCAAAAATCGATGACTGAGCCGATCGCATCATTCAGGCGGACGGCATGGATAAAGGAATCCCTGTGTTCCTTAGTCAGTTCGCGGAAGGTATCCATGGTTTCTTCTTCCGCCCCGAAGCTCTGGATGATGCGGATACCCGAAAGATCCTCATGAACGAACGCGTTCAGGTTGGAGGACTTCTTCCGGTGGATCTGCCACCGTTTATGGGAGCGTGTCTGGATGTACCAGATACAGGCGGCCATCAGGGGAAGGCTTATCATGGAAGCCGCCGCAAGCCCCGGATTTTTAACAAACATGATAGCCACTACAGCGCAGATGGTAATAAAATCCGGAATCAGCGTGGTGACGCAGTTGGAGAGTACATCCTTCAGGGAATTGATATCACCGATAATGCGGGCAAGTATTTTCCCGGTGGGGCGGCTGTCAAAAAACTGGAAGTCCAGTGTCTGGATGTGGCTGTACAGCTCCTGACGGATGGTGACCAGGATGCTGTTGCACACCTTAGCCATGACATACATACGCAGCTTGATTCCCAGAACCATGATCAGATTCAGGACTATGGCAAATAGGATCAGACGTCCAAGGCCGGTAAAATCCCCTCCGGTGATATAGTCATCCACCGCAGACTCCATGATCAGCGGATTCAGAAGGGTAACGACAACGCAAAACCCCATAATAAACAGAACACCTACAATCTGGCTCTTATAGGCGAGCAGATATTTAAAGAGGCGTCCCAATGTCGCCAGTTTTCCGACTTCTATTGTTTTTTCGTCATCTTTATATGAATTAACAGGCATGTGTTTTACGCCTCCTTTCTCTCCTGGCCGGTACCGAGCACACCATATTGTGCCTGCCAGGTTTCATAATACAGGCCCTTTTGGGAAAGAAGGCTTTCGTGTGTCCCCCGTTCCCTGATAGAACCGTTTTCCAGTACAATGATTTCATCCGCATTGCGGACTGCGCTGATACGATGGGCGATTATCAGCTTAGTTGTATTTTTTAACTCCAGCAGTGCCTGCTGAATGGCATATTCCGTTTCCATATCCAAAGCGCTGGTGGAATCGTCCAGAACCAGAATGGGGTTTTTCTTGGCGATAGCCCTGGCAATGCTGATACGCTGTTTCTGCCCGCCGGAAAGCCCTACCCCCCGTTCCCCGATAACTGTTTCATACTGTTCATCCAGCTTCTCGATGAATTCGCTGGCTTGTGCACAGGCGGAAGCCCCGCGGATGGTAGAGGCATCCACGATACCCCGTTTCCCCAGTTTTACGTTTTCGCTGATGGTATCGGAAAAGAGGAAAACATCCTGCATAACAAGGGAAATGTTGCTGCGCAGCTGTTTTAAGGACAAATCCCGGATGTTCACATCATCCACATAAACATTTCCGTCCGTAGCGTCATACAGGCGCTGGAGCAGCTGTATGATAGAGGTCTTTCCCGCGCCGGTGGCTCCCATGATGCCGATTGTGTTGCCGGGCTGGACGCAGAAGGAGATGTCATGGAGGATTTCGTACCCGTCTTCCTTATGAAAGGATACATTTTTGAATTCCACCTTCCCCTTTACTGCGGGAAGCACCTGCACATCCCCAGGCTCTGTAATGCTGGGTTTTACCTGATAAATTTTCCTGATTTTACGGTAGCTTCCCACGGCAGAAGAGAAGTCGTTGGAAAGCCATCCCAGCATTTCCATCGGCCATACGATATTCATGGAATACTCCACAAAGGCGCTCAGGCTTCCGATGCTCAGTTTACCCTGAATGACCAGACCGCCTCCAAAAAACAGGATGATCAGGGGCAGCAGCTTTGTAATCAGGGAGAAGTAAGGATAATATTTAACAAAAACCTTGGACTGGCGCATATTCAGTTCATAATAACGGTTGTTATGGGAAAGGAATTTCCCGATTTCATATTTTTCTCTGGCAAACGCCTTAACCGTCCGCACTCCTGCCAGGTTTTCTTCCGCTACGGTATTAAGCACCGCGTTTTCTTCACTGATATCTTCATAAATAGCGCCCAGACGGCGTTCTTCAAGAACGGCGATCGTACCGGTAATCAGCATGGCGGCAGTTGGAATCAGCGCCAGCTTCCAGTTCAGGCGGTACATGCAGAAGAGCACGATGCCGGTATGGAAAATCACCTCCAGGATGAGCATGCTCACATAACTGACTGCGTTCCAGATACGGTCAATGTCATCCTTGACACGGGACATCAATTCCCCCGTATTTGTTTTATCAAAAAAATCGGCGCTCAGCGACTGGATATGGGCAAAAAGATTCTTGCGCATTTCCGTGGCGATGGAGGAGCCTATCCGGTCGAAGGTAAATTCCTTGGTATAGCCGAATACACAGCGGCCGGCGCCCACAAGCAGTATGCCGCCCAGCAGGTATTTCAGGCTTTCCATCCGCCCGCCTACGATGACATCATCAATGATATGCTTGGTGAGCTGTGGTGATATCATATCCAGGGATACGGCGATCACCATGGAAACAAACCCGCAAAGATAACCGAATTTGTGCTCCATTAAGTAACTGGATAACTTTTTCATAATTGTGTCAAATCCCCCTTATGTAAGATTAAAATTAGGATTGGAAAGAAAAGAATGAGGAAGCAGAGGATGCTTCCGGGCGTGGTGAAGGCGGTAAAACGGCCCTGGGAAAAGGTCTTATCCATAAAGAAAAGGCGTTTTTCCACAAAAAAACCACGCCAGAATTACCTGTCGTGGTAAAATGCCGCTTTGGCCCCTTATGAAGCAGGAATACGGTGGAAAACAAACCGTATGAACCTTTTAAGAAGTGTACGAAGCGTTATTATACCAAGAGGCAATTCCCAGTCTGTTCTCATTGTCCGATAGTGCAGCGGCCTTTCTGTTTCCGTTAGACATAGGTTTTACCTCCTTTTCTTAAAATTTGTTTCGGTTACAGAGTAATTATACCTTACCACTGTGCCGTGTGTTTTGTCAATCGCCTTTTTAAAATTGGGTGCAGATAAAAAAGTTTGGCATCCCCCGGCCCTGCTTCCCTGTGCGTCCTGCTGCCCTGCAAGGTTCCTTCCAGGGGACGCTTCCGCTCGGATAATCACGCAGCGGTACTAAGGCTGCAAAGCACGCAGCCTAAGGACCGGCGTGCTTATAACGCCCCTTGCAGGAATCCTTGCAGGGCAGCAGGACGCACAGGGAAGCAGGGCCGGGGGATGCCAAACTTTTTTATCTGCACCCTTTAAAATAACTCAGGCCGTATAGTCCCTGTCCAGGTTAATAACGGCATAATAAGCGGTGTCCAGGCCGCGGATTTTATCCTCCATTATGCGGGTGATTTCCGAATCACTGTGATGGAAATGGAAGGGCACCAGTATATCAAAAATGATATTTGTGTGGGTAGGGCCTTTTACGATGCGGAAATCATGCAGGTTCAGGGCCGGATCAAGCTCATGGAGATACGCGGTGATCGTTTCCTTCAGTTCCTGTGTCTGTTCGTCGTCATTCATGATAGGATCCATATGGATGACGGCTTCACAATGCAGCTCCCGGTTCAATTCCCGTTCGATGTTATCAATGGCGTCATGCAGATGAAGCATATCGCCGGCGGCGGGAACCTCTGCATGCAGGGATATCATAACACGGCCCGGGCCGTAGTCATGTACGATCAGATCGTGGATACCCAGTACCTGGGGGTGGCTGAGGACGATGGATTCAATCCGCTGGACAAATTCCTTTTGGGGAGGCTGGCCAAGCAGGGGGCTGATAGTGTCTTTGGCGGCGCCGAAGCCGGCATAGAGAATAAAAAGGCCGACCAGGAGGCCGCACCAGCCGTCGACGGGAAGGCCGCAAAATTTGCCTGTCAGGGTGGCGGCAAGCACTACGGCAGTGGAAAGCATGTCACTGAAGCTGTCCGTTGCAGTCGCCAGCATCGCAGTGCTGTCGATTTTTTTTCCGGTGGTGCGGTTGTACAGGTACATATATAATTTTACGCCAATGGATACCAGCAGGATTACAATAACCAGTAAGGTACATTCCGTTTTCTCCGGATGGAGGATTTTGGTAAAGGAAGACTTTATAAGCTCAAATCCCATAAGCAGAATCAAAAGAGAAACCAGCAGCCCGGTCAGGTATTCGATTCTTCCATGGCCGAAGGGATGCTCCGTATCCGGTTTCTGGCCGGCCATTTTAAAGCCTATCAGGGTGATGAGGGAGGAACCGGCGTCGGAAAGGTTATTAAAGGCATCGGCGGTAATAGCGATGGAATTACTGATGAGGCCGGCCAGAAATTTGCCTGCAAATAACAGGACATTGAAGCCTATGCCAATCGCTCCGCACAGGATGCCGTAAGCCTGTCTGACGGCAGGTTGATCGGTCTTTTCATAATCCTTAATAAATATTCGGGCAAACAGCTGCACCATGTAATTTCCTCCTATGTATCGATATTCCATATATAAATAGAACGGATAAAGAGAAAACCTTATCCGGTATTCCCCATTTTACCATTTTTTCTGAAAAATACAATCCCAAGCAACATTTATTTCCGAGAGCAAAAACGTATTGCGCCTTTTGGGGAAAACGTGTATAATTTCAAAGGAATGAGCCGGAAGTCTGCAGGCGCCGGCCTTATTATAACAGTCATCTGGATGTAGCATTTACATTTTTATATGGTAGAAAAAGGAGAAAAAGATGAGCAAGAAACCAGTAGTATTAATGATTCTTGACGGCTATGGCCTGAACGACAAAAAAGAAGGAAACGCTGTTGCTGAAGCCAAAACACCTGTTATGGACAAGCTTATGGCAGAATATCCTTTTGTAAAGGGAAATGCCAGCGGGATGGCGGTAGGACTTCCCGACGGGCAGATGGGCAACTCCGAGGTGGGACATCTGAATATGGGTGCCGGCCGGATTGTATATCAGGAGCTGACCAGAATCACAAAAGAAATCCAGGACGGAACTTTTTATGAGAATCCGGCCCTGCTGGATGCGGTTGCAAACTGCAAAAAGAATGATTCCGCCCTCCATATGTACGGCCTTGTGTCTGACGGCGGTGTTCACAGCCATATTACCCATATTTACGGTCTGCTGGAACTGGCAAAGAGGAACGGCCTTACAAAGGTTTATGTACACTGCTTCCTGGATGGCCGCGATACGCCTCCTTCCAGCGGCAAGGGTTATGTGGAGCAGCTGGAAGCGAAGATGAAAGAGATCGGTGTCGGCGAAATAGCATCCGTAATGGGCCGTTATTATGCCATGGACAGAGATAATAATTATGACCGTGTGAAGCTGGCATATGATGCGCTGACCAAAGGGGAGGGACTTACTGCTGTGAACGGCCCCGAAGGGATCCAGGCTTCTTATGACAGAAATGAAACCGATGAATTTGTAAAGCCTACCGTTGTCGTAAGAAACGGCGCTCCGCTGGCAACGGTTCAGGATAAAGATTCGATAATATTCTTTAATTTCCGTCCCGACCGTGCAAGAGAAATTACCCATGCGTTCTGTGATGACGATTTCAATGGCTTTGCGAGGGAAAAGAGACTGGATACCACTTATATCTGCTTTACAGAATATGATCCCACGATACCCAACAAGGAAGTGGCGTTCCACAAGGTAGAGATAACCAATACCTTCGGCGAATGGCTGGCTGCTAACAACATGACACAGGCCAGGATCGCAGAAACGGAAAAATATGCCCATGTAACCTTTTTCTTTAACGGCGGTGTGGAGACTCCCAACAAGGGAGAGGACAGAATCCTTGTGAATTCCCCCAAGGTCGCAACTTATGATCTGAAGCCGGAAATGAGTGCTTATGAGGTATGCGGCAAACTGGTAGAGGCGATTACATCCGATAAATACGATGTGATTATTATTAACTTCGCCAACCCGGATATGGTCGGACATACCGGCGTGGAAGGAGCGGCTGTCAAAGCGGTGGAAGCGGTGGATGAATGCGTCGGAAAAGCGGTGGAAGCCCTGAAGAGTGTGGACGGGGTAATGTTTATCTGTGCGGATCACGGCAATGCGGAGCAGCTGGTGGATTATGTGACAGGAGCGCCTTTTACCGCGCATACGACTAATCAGGTGCCTTTCATCCTGGTGAACTATGACCCTGCTTATACCCTGAAAGAGGGCGGCTGCCTGGCAGATATTATCCCGACCCTGATCCAGGTTATGGGAAAGGAACAGCCGGCGGAAATGACCGGAAAATCACTGCTGATTAAAAAATAAGCAAGCTGTTTTCATACTTTATTATAAAAAAAGGGAATCTTTTCTGAAATAATGGAAAGATTCCCTTTTTTTGTAACAATTCTGTAACAACTTATTGCTATAATTGTCCAAATATGGTACATTAAGTGTACCAGTATAATTAGTACACTTGATACAGCATTTTCATGCAGAAAGGAGTCCTATGATTATACTTGATTATAAGGATGCCAGGCCAATTTATGAACAGGTGGTGGACAAGTTCCAGAAGCTCATCCTCACAGGTGCCCTGGAACCGAATACCAAGATGCCATCGGTCAGGAGCCTTGCGGTAGAGCTTTCCATTAATCCCAATACCATACAGCGCGCTTATACGGAACTGGAAAGAGAAGGCTTTATATATACGGTGAAAGGAAGGGGAAACTTTGTCGCCTATGATGAAAGCCTTCTTCGCTACCGCAAAAATGAGATATACACAAAATTGGAGGAGATTGTCAGGGAGGCCGGGGAAATCGGGATGAACCGGCAGGAACTGGCGGAATATCTGTGGGGAAAGGTGACAGCTGGGGAGGATTTTTGCTATGATTGAGATAAAGGATGTATCCAAGCATTTCGGCAAAACCAGGGCGGTGGATCATGTAAGTTTTTCTGTAAAAGAGGAAAATGTATTTGGGCTGATAGGGACAAACGGAGCCGGCAAAAGTACGATGCTGCGTATGCTTGCCGGAGTGCTCAAGCCGGATGCGGGCCTGGTGCTTATTGACGGAATGCAGGTATATGATAATGTAAATGCAAAGAAAACGTTCTTTTTTATCGGGGATGAACCTTATTTCTTCTCCAATGCGACACCGCGGGATATGGAGAAATATTTAAGCAGTGTTTTTTCGGGATTCAGCAGAGAGTCATACTATCTGTATCTGGCAAATTTCGGACTGGACAGCAGACGTAAGATCAACACGTTTTCAAAGGGGATGAAAAAACAGCTGGCCCTTATCTGCGGCATCTGTTCCGGCGCAAAATATCTGTTCTGCGATGAAACCTTTGACGGGCTGGATCCGGTTATGAGACAGGGGATCAAAAGTATTTTCGCCCAGGAAATGGAGAGAAGGGGACTGACCCCCATCATTGCCTCCCATAACCTGCGTGAGCTGGAGGATATCTGCGACCATGTGGGGCTTCTTCACCATGGCGGGGTGCTTCTTTCCAAGGAACTGGAAGAAATGAAATGCAATATACAGAAAGTGCAGTGTGTTTTCACATCGGAGGAAGATGCCGAAAAACTGCTCACGCTCCTGGATATTGTGAAAAAAGAAAAGCGGGGATCTCTGTATACATTGACTGTAAGAGGGAACAGAGATGAAATCCTGGCGCAGTTTGCGGCAGCGGAGACCTATTTTTATGAAGTCCTGCCGCTGTCTCTGGAAGAGATTTTTATCAGTGAAACGGAGGTGACGGGTTATGATATCAAAAAACTCCTTTTGGGTTAGGTGCAGAGAAAATCTGAAAAGGCGGGGCTGGACAGTCCTTCTGTGTATGCTTGCCATGTTCCTGATACTGCCGGTATGCCAGGCCATGGCCGTTTCCGTGGATCGGAAAGAGGTGGAAAAAGGACTGGTTCATTATATGGGCAGGTTTGACGGCCCCGGATGGGTGGCCAATAATTTCCTGAATGCAATATCCTTTGACCGGGTTCTTCTTATCACAACGGCGGCTTTTGCCGTGCTGCTGGCCATCCAGGGCTTTTCCTGGCTGTACAGCCGCAAAAAAACGGATATGTACATGAGCATGCCCGTTTCTTCGGTAAAAAGATATATTACGATTTATCTGAACGGAATCGGTATTTACGGGGTATGCTATTTCTGTTCCCTTCTGCTTGTTTTTGCTGTGGGGGGCGTGCTGGGAGCACTTACCGTAAAAACAGTACTGTTCGGACTGGGAGCCTTTTTGTGTAATATGCTTTTTTTCACAGCGGTCTATAATATATCCCTCGTTGCGGTAATGCTGACGGGAAATGTTTTGGTTACCCTGTTGGGCTGCGGTGTTTTTTTTCTGTATGAATATATGATACGTTTTCTTGTCGATGGAATGATGAGCGCTTTCTTCCGTACGTATTGTTCCATTGGAGATGTGGGAGTTATGTCATGGACTTCTCCGTTTTTTACATATATGGCAGGGATAGAGAATATGTCAGCCTATTTATGGGGAGGCGGGAGACGTTATGTGGGAAGCTTTCTGGAAAATCTGGCATGGATTGCCCTTCAGTCTCTTGTCTACGGAATCGCCGCCTATCTTCTGTATCGGAAAAGAAAAGCGGAAGCGGCCGGGACGGCAATGGCCTTTGCTAAAAGCAAAAGCATTATCAAACTGCTGCTTATGACACCGGTCACTCTGCTGGCCGGGCTGTGGTTCAGGGGACTGTCCGGAGACAGCGTTTTTTTCACGATATTGGGAATGCTCATCGGTCTTTTCCTGTGCCATGGTCTGATACAGATTATTTATGAATTTGATATCCGTTCCGTCCTGCTGAAAAAATGGCATCTGCTGGCAGCGGGAGCGGCAGCAGCGGTACTATTCTCCTTTGCTTATTTCGATTTTACCGGTTATGACACCTATATTCCGGCGTCGGAAGATATCGCCAGTGTAGCATTTACCTTCAGACAGGATATCTATGGTTTCTCCAGTTACGAACAGCTGTTTGATAAAAATATTTATTACAGCAGCCAGGAAGAGTATATGCTGGAACATATGGCCTCTGAAAATACAGAAACCATTGAAGCGATCAGGAATCTGGCGGCCAGAGATCACGAAATGGCTTATGAACTGAATACCTATGATAACCGTTACACCATCGTTTATCTGAAATACAATCTGAATAACGGCCGCTCCCTATGCAGGGCGGCTGCCGTGGAGCTGGAAGAATCTATAGAGGATATGGATACGATTTTTGCCGACAGGTCTTTCCAGTATAGCCGGTATCAGATAAATGACCCTCTGGTCATGGAGAACGCGGACAGTCTGGAGGCGGTTTACAGCAATGGGCTGGAAGAGGTATCCTACCTGGGGGATATGGAGAAGCTTTTGAAGGTTCTGAGTGAGGATTTGGACGATTACAGCTGCAGCATGATGCTGAACCAGCTTCCGGCAGGCAGTCTGCGCATCGGCTATCATGTGGAAGGGGAACCGGAGGACATCTATTATAGCTGGACCTATCCGGTATACACGGAATTTGAGGATACCATAGCCCTTCTGAAGGAACAGGATGCCTACATGGAACTCGCCGGAGGAGGAAGCTTTGTGCAGCCCGAACAGCTGGTGAGCGTGAGCGTAACCTGCTATAACCTGAAGGAAAGTGATATCATTTATTCCCCGGACGGCGGACGTTCCGTAAGCTACAGCAATGAACAGACCGTTACGGAAACCTTTACAGATGAAAAGGATATCGAAAAAATCGTTCCTGCTTTATATCCCCGTACTCTTCTGGATATTTCCGGGGCCAATATAACCGGAAAGCTGCAGGATGATAATTATGATATCAGCCTTACTTTTAAGCCGGGAGTTAGCCTTCCCTCCGCCAATATAGGATTTGTCCCGATTATGGAGCTTATGCCTGCGTTTGTAATAGAAAAAACTACAGCAAAAACAGAATAATCAGGTTAAAAATACCTTTTTCGGAAAATACTATGAAAGATAGTACAGGCTGTCAGGGACAGGCAGCAGAAAGCGAGGAAGGTATGCACTTATATTTGGAAATTACGGATGTTCATGCGAGAGAAATTCTGGACTCCAGAGGAAATCCTACGGTAGAAACAGAAGTGACGCTGGAAAATGCGGTCACCGGCAGAGCGGCAGTTCCCTCCGGAGCTTCCACCGGACAATTTGAAGCGGTGGAGCTGCGGGACGGAGAGGTCAGATATTTTGGGCTTGGCGTGCAGAAAGCGGTCAAAAACGTGAATACGAAGCTGAAAGCGGCGCTGATGGGCAAGAATGCCCTTTGCCAGCTGGAAGTGGATCGGATATTAATGGATGCGGATGGTACGGATAATAAGAGTAATCTGGGGGCGAATGCCACGCTGGGTGTTTCCATGGCGGTGGCAAAAGCGGCGGCAAAGGCTCTGGAAATTCCCCTGTACCAGTACATGGGCGGTATCCATGCAAGACAGCTTCCGGTACCTATGATGAATATCCTTAACGGCGGAAAGCATGCGGATAATACGGTGGATCTGCAGGAATTTATGATTATGCCGGTCCAGGCGGAATCCTTTGGTGACGGACTGCGCATCTGCGCGGAAATCTATCATAATCTGAAAAAGATCTGCAAGGAAAAGGGCCTTTCCACAGCGGTGGGGGATGAAGGCGGATTTGCTCCCGATCTGGGAAGCTCCTCCGATGTGCTCCGGCTGATTGTGGAAGCGGTGAAGGCGAGCGGCTATACGCCCGGACAGGATATTAAGATCGCCATTGATGCGGCGGCCAGCGAGCTGTATGATGAAAAATCCAAGCGCTATTATTTCCCGGGCGAAAGCAAAATGAGCGGCCAGGAAGTGTACAGGGATTCCCAGGCAATGGTGGATTACTATGAAGAACTCATCCGTGAGTTCCCTATCCTTTCCATCGAAGACGGACTTTTTGAGGATGACTGGGATGGTTGGAAAGAGCTTACTGCCAGGCTGGGAGACAAGGTACAGCTGGTGGGGGATGATTTGTTCGTTACGAATACCAAAAGACTGGATGCGGGTATTAAGCTGGGAGTAGCGAATGCAATACTGATTAAAGTAAATCAGATCGGAACGCTTTCCGAAGCCTTCGAAGCGATCAGCATGGCTCAGAAAAACGGATACAAAACCATTATTTCCCATCGTTCCGGTGAAACGGAGGATACCACGATAGCGGATATTGCCGTGGCTGTTAATGCAGGACAGATTAAAACCGGTGCACCCTGCCGTACCGACCGCGTGGCGAAATACAATCAGCTTCTTAGGATCGAAGAAGAACTGGGATGTGCGGCCTGCTATAAAGAACCTTTTAATAAAATATAACAAATAATCTATATCATATAATAATAGAAGAAAAAAGAGGAGTCCGGCATATCGAACCGGACTTCTTTTTGTTATATAAAATTTTGTGTTTGTCCGGCCCGTTACTGTTAAAAATTTATGGAAAATCTTGTTTTAAAACTGAAAAATCTTGCATCGGTGATTGGATTGTGGTATATTTGTAAAGCTGGTATGATAAGATCTGTGCAGAAGTTAGACAGATAAAGTAATGACAGCACTAAGCATCATGGGGAACCATGGGCTATCGCAGACATAAGACGGCTGGTTCGCCAGGCGTCATTGTTTAGTACCTGAATGTCCGCAGGAGAATCATACATGTATTTCTGTGAAGGACAACGGGACAAAAAGTCTATTTTCTTTAACAGCCATTGCTGTCGCCGGACCCTATTACGCAGTACGAACAATGGCCAGTACAAACAGAAAAGGAGTGTTTCAGTTGACAAAATACGTTGTAAAGAGAATCCTTCTCGCAATAGTGACTATTTTGATTGTCTGCGGCATCACATTCTTCGCCATGAATGCGATACCCGGCGGACCATTCGACGGAGAGAAGGCAGTATCGGCGGAGGTAAAAGCCGCATTGGAGAAAAGGTACAATCTGGATAAACCGGTACCTGAACAGTTTGTGATTTACATGAAAAATCTTCTTCACGGTGATTTTGGTATATCCACCAAAACAGGCCGTGATATCAAAACGCTGATCTTCGAGTCTTTCCATGTTTCAGCCAGGCTTGGCGGTATGGCGATTCTGGTAGCACTTGCTTTTGGTCTGGTGTTCGGCAGCCTGGCGGCTTTGACCAGGAATAAGCTCCCGGACCGTTTGATCATATTCTTTTCCACCTTATTTACATCGCTGCCCAGCTTTGTGTTTGCCACATTGCTGCTGCTGGTATTCTGCGTGCAGCTGAAATGGATACCTGTATGGGATGCAAACCATCAGAATTATGTGCTGCCGGTCATAGCCCTGGCGGCTTATCCGATGGCTTATATTACACGTCTGACCAAGACCAGTATGCTGGATGTTATGGGGCAGGACTATGTCCGTACGGCAAGAGCCAAGGGTGTTGCGCGCTGGAAAGTTATTTTTAAGCATACGCTCAGGAATGCCCTGATTCCTGTCATTACCTATGTGGGACCGATGACGGCTTCTATTCTGACCGGTTCTTTGGTTGTGGAGAAGATTTTTACTATCGGCGGACTTGGCGCCAAATTTGTGGACGGCATTACGAACCGCGATTATCCTATGATTATGGGGACGACTATTTTCCTTGCGGTTCTGATGGTTACCATGAATCTTTTGACGGATATTGTTTACAAACTTGTAGACCCTCGTATTAAACTTGATTAGGAGGAGGCCAGTAATGGATAAAGTTAAAAATATAGATGAAATGCCTAAAAAGTCTCCTTTGAGCTTACAGATAGATCTAAAGAAATTTGAAAAGGCTACAGAGGAAGAGAAGAAGCAGCAGGATGTCATGAGTGAATCTGTTTCCTTCTTCCGGGACGGTATGCGTAAATTAATGAAGAATCCGCTTGCGGTGGGAAGTATCATCGTACTTATCCTGATCATCGCAATGATTTTTATTGTTCCCCATGTGGTTCCGTATTCCTATTCCCAGATTATTACGGTAAATGGAAAACGTGATAAGACAGCTTCCAATATGAAACCGTTTGAGTATTCCGAAAAAGAACAGGCTTTTATAGCTGAGGGCGGAAAAGTATTCCCCCATATTATGGGAACGGATGAAATGGGCCGTGACTATTTTGTACGTGTCATATACGGCACCAGGGTTTCCCTTACGGTGGGTGTGTTTGCCGCAATTATCGTATTGATTATCGGTGTTTTATACGGCAGTGTCTCCGGCTATTTCGGCGGGAAAACCGACCTTATTATGATGCGTATCGTAGATATTATTTATTCCCTTCCGGATATGCTGATGGTAGTTCTTTTGTCTGTTGTGCTGAGGGAAGTTCTTAACATCGAACAATTTCCGGCGCTGCAGAAAGTGGGAACGAATATGATATCGCTGTTTATTGTATTCGGGCTTCTGTACTGGACAGGTATGGCCAGGCTGGTAAGAGGGCAGATCCTGACAATCAAGCAGAACGAATATGTTCTGGCTGCCAAAGTCAGCGGCGCGAAGTCCGGAAGAATTATACGTAAGCATATTCTGCCCAACTGTATCAGTGTAATTATTATTTCAGCTGCTTTGCAGATTCCCTCCGCTATCTTTACGGAGTCCTTCCTGAGCTTTATCGGACTTGGTGTTCAGGCGCCCATGCCTTCACTTGGTTCCCTTGCAAATGCGGCAAGAGCGGGTATCAGTGTTTATCCTTATAAACTGATCTTCCCTTCGCTGTTGATCTGTCTGATTACGCTGGCATTCAATCTGCTTGGCGATGGTCTCAGAGATGCATTTGATCCGAAATTAAGGAGGTAATAATATGAGTGAGAATGAAAATATACTTTCCGTAAAAGATCTTCGTACCTCCTTTTCAACGGATAACGGGGAGGTAATGGCTGTCAACGGCATTTCCTTTGACCTTGACAGAGGTAAAATCCTGGGAATTGTTGGTGAATCCGGTTCCGGTAAATCCGTCACGGCTTATTCCATTATGCGTATTCTGGAAAGCAACGGCAGCCTGAAAGGCGGCCAGGTTCTATATAAAGGCGACGATATTACCAAATTTACAGAAAAACAAATGAGGGAGTTCCGCGGAAAATGCTGTTCCATTATTTTCCAGGATCCCATGACCAGCCTGAATCCTGTGTTTACGGTAGGAAACCAGTTGAAAGAGGCAATCGAGCTTCATACTGACAGAAAAGGAAAAGAGGCCGAGGCGCGTGCCGTGGAAATGCTTACGCTGGTTGGCGTAAATGAACCGGAAAAGCGTGTGAAGCAGTATCCTTATGAGCTGTCCGGCGGTATGCGCCAGCGTGTTATGATCGCCATGGCACTTGCCTGTGAACCGGATATCCTGATTGCGGATGAACCTACTACGGCGCTGGATGTTACCATTCAGGCCCAGATTCTTGAACTGATGCAGGAATTGCAGAAGAAGCTGGGTATGGCAATTATTATGGTTACCCACGATTTGGGTGTTATCGCAGATATGTGCGATGAAATCATTGTTATGTACGGCGGGCGTGTGTGTGAAAGAGGTACGGCAGAGGATATTTTCTACCGCCCTCATCATGAATATACAAAAGGGCTTCTGCGTTCCATTCCGAACGTGGACAGGATAGGGGAAAAACTCATCCCCATTCCCGGTACGCCTATTAATCTGCTGAATATGCCGAAAGGCTGTGCTTTCTGCCCCCGGTGTGAAAACGCCATGAAGATTTGTATAGAAGAAGTTCCGCAGGAAATGCAGATGCCTGACGGACATTACGCATCCTGCTGGCTGAACGTGAAAGAGGCGATGGAAGCAAAGCAAGGAGGCGGTAAACATGAGTAAAGAGATACAAAATAAGAAAAGTGAATATCTGGTTGAGGTCAAAGATCTTAAGCAGTATTTTCCCATAAAAGTCGGTGTTATGAAAAGTGTTCCCCTGAAGGCTGTGGATGGCGTATCCTTTGCCATTAAGCCCGGAGAAACGCTGGGAATGGTAGGGGAGTCCGGCTGCGGTAAGACGACGGTTGGACGTTCCCTGCTCCGGCTTTATACGCCGACAGGCGGAGAAGTGTTTTACAACGGGGAAAAAGTGAATGGTTCCACCATCGGGCATATGAGGAAGGAAATGCAGATGGTATTCCAGGATCCTTATTCTTCTCTGAATCCCCGTATGACTATTGAAGATATTATCGGAGAGCCTTTGGATGTGCACAAGCTCTATTCCTCCAAAGGGGAGCGCCGTGACAAGATCATTAACCTTATGGAACTGGTAGGCCTGAATGCGGAGCACGCCACCCGTTATGCACACGAATTTTCCGGCGGGCAGCGTCAGCGTATCGGTATTGCAAGAGCATTGGCGACGGATCCCAAGTTTATAGTCTGTGACGAGGCGGTAAGCGCCCTGGACGTATCTATCCAGGCGCAGGTAATCAATATGTTTGAGGAACTCCAGGAAAAGCTGGGTGTGGCGTATCTGTTTATTGCCCATGACCTTCTGGTGGTCCATCATATTTCCGACAGGATAGCGGTTATGTATCTGGGAAGAATAGTGGAAATTGCGGATTCCAATGAGCTTAATGACAACCCTATTCACCCTTATACCCAGTCCCTTCTCAGTGCCGTGCCTTATCCGGATCCTAAAATGGCCCGGGAAAGGCACCGTATTGTACTGGAGGGCGATGTCCCCAGCCCGCTGCATATGCCGAGCGGCTGTGCGTTCCGTACCCGCTGCAAGTATGCGACGGAACAGTGTGCAAAGGAATGTCCCGCCCTTACGGACAGGGGCAATGGCCATCAGGTGGCCTGCTGGAATAAATAATGCCAGTTTTCCCGTTTTTTTCCTTTTGATACAATTTGTCCTTTTCTTTTTGAGAAGAACGTTGTATAATAAACCGTATCTATTATTCATGGGAGGTAATAATTTATGAAGAAAAAGTATCTGGCATTAGCGCTGGCTGCTTCTCTGGTTGTAAGTACTCTGGCCGGATGTGGATCCGCAGGAACCACTACTGAGTCAGCTCCGACCACAGCAGAAACCACCGCAGATTCCGCTGCAGAATCAACAGCAGCAGATGAATCAACCACTGCAGACGCAGGAACAGCCGCTCACGGCCCGTCCAGCGAAGCAGCACCCGCATGGGAAGAGTATGATGCAAGAATCGCGGCTATCAGAACCGAGACCGATCTTGCAAAGCGTGAAGCCCTTATGCATGAAGCAGAAGATGAGCTGATGAACACATGGGCTGTTATTCCGCTTTACTATTACAATGACGTTTATCTTCAGAAGACTGATGTGGATGGAATTTATGCAAACCTGTTTGGCTTCAAATATTTTGGTTTTGCAACAACTCCTACCAACACCCTGGCTCTTCAGATTGCATCGGAACCTAACAAACTGGATCCCGCTCTGAACTCTACAGTAGACGGTGCCTGCCTTGCAATCCTTGCATTTGCCGGTCTGTTTATGTATGATGAGAACGGACAGCTTACCCCCGATCTTGCAGACAGCTATGAAATGACCGAAGATGGTTTAAGCTATACTTTCACTATGAAGGATGGCCTGAAATGGTCTGACGGTACAGAACTGAATGCCAAAGATGTGGAATACAGCTGGCAGAGACTTGCAAATCCGGATACCGGGGCTGACTATGCATACCTGACCACCGTTATTGCTACCAAAGATGATGGGACTCTGGATATCGCTGCTTCCGAAGACGGCAAGACCTTCACCGTAAATCTGGTTGCTCCCTGTGCATATTTCCTTGACCTTTGTGCGTTCCCTGCATTTTATCCTGTTCCCCAGGCTAGTGTAGAAGGTGCCGAAGGCGCTGCTGATAACCCGGGTGCATGGTGTACAGAAGCTGGTTTCGTATCCTCCGGCCCGATGGTATGTACCGGATGGAAGCACAATGAATCCATGACTTATGAGAAGAACCCTAACTACTACAATGCTGACAAGGTTACCCTTGATAAGATTGAGTTCATGCTCAGCAGTGATGATACCGCTATCTATAATGCATTTGTAGACGGTTCCCTGCAGTTTGCAGATACCATTGCAACTGATATGATGGCTACCGTAAAGGAAACACCTGAATTCCACAAGATTCCTACCCTGGGAACCTATTACTGCGGATTCAATGTAAACAGCGAACTGTTTGCCGGCAAGACTGTTGAACAGGCTGCTGCTATGAGAAAGGCTATGTGTCTGTTAATTGACCGTCAGTATATTGTTGACACAGTTGCACAGGCAGAGCAGGAAATCGCCAACACCTTCATCCCTACCGGTATGGCGGACGGAAACGGCGGCGAATTCAGAAAGAATGATGATACCTATACTTATCCGGTAGAAGATAAGGTTGGTTACTATGATCCGGAACTGACGGATGCCAATATGGAAGAAGCACAGGCTCTTCTTGAAAGCGCTGGTTATAAATTTGATGAAAGCGGTATGCTTTCTGCTGAAACACCTATCAGCATGACTTACCTTACCAATGATTCTGAAGGTAATGTTAAGATTGGTGAAGCTATCCAGCAGGATCTTGCAGCTATCGGTATTACTGTAACTGTTGAAACCCGTGAGTGGTCCGTATTCCTTGATGAAAGAAAGCAGGGACAGTTTGACTTCGCTCGTGAAGGCTGGCTGGCAGACTACAACGATCCTATCAATATGCTGGAAATGTGGGAAACCAATTCCGGTAACAATGATATGCAGTTCGGTAGATAAGCTTCGAATGAATTACAGGAAATAATTCCTGAAAAGATGCGGCCTGTGCGCCTTGTGGCGCACAGGCCCTTTTTATGGAAAGCTACGAAAATTAAAAAATTCTATTGTAAATATCTGTCTTATGTGGTAAACTTACAAGTGCTTGGCGTTAGGAGGTGTAGAAATGGCAGTTTTGAGAATAATATTAACAGTGCTTTTTATTATAATTTGTATTGCATTGACAGTTTTGGTACTGATGCAGGAAGGCAAAGCAGCCGGCCTGGGAGCTATCAGCGGTGCAGCAGAGACATACTGGGGAAAAAACAAGGGACGTTCCATGGAAGGGACATTAGTGAAAATCACCAAGTACCTTGCGATTTCTTTTATTGTAATTGCGGCAATCCTGAACATATCCAAGTTTTAACTACCAAAGCACTCTTGTATACAAACAGGGGTGCTTATTTTTTGGCAGGGAACCGGAACCGTTTGGCTTGTTGCCCGCGGAATGAACTGCCTGCATCTCATTTTAGAAACAGAGGAATTATGACACAGAATAAAACAGAGACACGTAAAATGAGGATACTCGGCCTTATGGAAGAAGCCAGCTATGTTCCTATGAGAGAAAAGGAACTCGCCTGTATTATGCAGGTGGAGCCGGAGGACAGGCCGGAATTAAAGAGAATTTTGCAGGAACTACTTGCAGAGGGCAAAGTACAGATAAATAAACGGGGACGTTATTCCAAACCGGAACAGCAGCAGCTTACAGGTATTTTTACAAGCCATCAAAAGGGATTCGGCTTTGTGCAGATCGATGGAAGGGAGGAGGATCTCTATATTCCGGAGGATCAGGTAAACGGAGCCTATCATCTGGATACCGTAGAGGTGGTTATTCTTCCGGGACGGCATGGACAAAGGCAGGAAGCACGGATAAGCCGTATCATTGCAAGAGGGACTACCCATGTGGTGGGGACTTATCAGAAGAGCCGCAGCTTTGGTTTTGTGATACCTGATAACCCGAAGCTTCCGTCGGATATCTTTGTCTCCCAGGAACGTTCCAAAGGAGCGGTGAGCGGTTCCAAGGTGGTGGTGGAGATAACGGATTACGGCGGATCCGGGAGAAGAAGTCCGGAAGGAAAAATCGTTGAGATACTGGGCCATATCAATGATCCGGGCGTGGATATTATGTCTATCGTCAGAAGCTTTGATTTGCCGGAGGCTTTTCCGGAAAAGGTGATGAATCAGGCGGAAAGGTGTGCGCTTGAAGTCACAGAAGCCGACATGGCCGGAAGGCTGGACTTAAGGGAACTGACAATGGTAACGATAGACGGAGAGGATGCCAAGGATCTGGATGATGCAGTGAGTCTGACAAGAGATGGCGAAAACTATTGCCTTGGTGTGCACATTGCGGACGTTACCAATTATGTCCAGGAAAATTCGGCTTTGGACAGAGAAGCCTTGAAGAGGGGAACCAGCGTTTATCTGGTCGACAGGGTTATCCCTATGCTTCCCCATACACTGTCAAATGGTATCTGTTCTCTGAACGCCGGTGAGGATCGGCTGGCCTTAAGCTGTCTGATGACAGTCAATCCCAGGGGAGAAGTAGTCGATTACCGTTTGGCAGAGAGCGTTATCCATGTGAACCGGAGAATGACTTATACAAGTGTGGCCGGAATACTGGAGGCGGAAGATCCAAAGGAAATGGAAGAATACAGGGAACTGGTACCCATGTTCCGGGATATGGCCCGTTTGTCTTCCCTAATAAGAAAAAGAAGGCAGAAAAGAGGGGCTATTGATTTTGATTTTCCGGAAAGTAAAATCATTCTGGATAAAAGCGGACATCCGCTGGAAATCAGGCCATATGAACGGAATACCGCTACAAAGCTTATAGAAGATTTTATGCTGCTGGCAAATGAAACGGTGGCCCAGCATTTTTACTGGCTTCAGGCGCCGTTTGTATACCGTGTCCATGATAATCCGGATCCGGAAAAAATACACAGGTTAAGCCTGTTTATCCATAATTTTGGATACTCTATGAAGGCCGGGCAGGAAGAGATCCATCCCATGGAGCTGCAGAAGCTGCTGGATAAGATAGAGGGAACACCTGAGGAAGCATTAATCAGCAGGCTGACACTGAGAAGTATGAAACAGGCGAAGTACAGTACGGAATGTACGGGGCATTTTGGGCTGGCCAGCCCGTACTACTGTCATTTTACTTCACCTATCAGACGCTATCCGGATCTGCAGATACACCGGATTATTAAGGAACAGCTCCGCGGACGTCTGGAAGAAAGCCGAACCGCCCATTATGAACAAATCCTGCCTCAGGTTGCAAAACAATCCAGCCAGGCCGAACGCCGGGCAGACGAAGCGGAGAGGGAAACAGAGAAGCTGAAAAAGACGCAGTTTATGGAAAGCCATATCGGTGAGATTTACGAAGGAGTTATTTCGGGAGTGACGGCCTGGGGGCTTTATGTGGAGCTGCCCAATACGGTTGAAGGACTGGTCCATGTTTCCATGCTTCCGGGAGATTACTTCTATTATGATGAAGCAGCCTGCGAAATGCGGGGGAGCCAGACAGGTAAGAGTTATAAACTGGGTGAAAAGATCCGGATAAAAGTTAAATTCGCCGACCGGTTTACGAGAACGATAGATTTTATACTGCCATATGAAGAAGAGGGGATTGACGATGGCGAAAGAAGCAATGAAACTGGTAGCAAACAATAAAAAAGTATTCCATGATTATTTTGTAGAGGAAAAGTATGAAGCTGGCCTGGTGCTGCATGGAACGGAAGTGAAATCACTCCGTTTGGGAAAGTGCAGCATCAAGGAAGCCTTTATTGCTGTGGATAAAGGGGAAGTGTTTATCAATGGGATGCACATCAGCCCTTATGAAAAGGGAAATATATTTAACAAGGATCCTCTTCGTGTGAGAAAACTTCTTATGCATAAAGCGGAAATCATGAAACTGACAGGCAAAGTGGCGGAAAAAGGCTATACGCTGATGCCGCTCCAGGTATATTTCAGAGACGGAAGGGCTAAGATAGAAATAGGACTCTGCCGTGGTAAGAAATTATATGATAAGCGGCAGGATATTGCAAAAAAAGATGCGCGGAGAGAATCGGAAAGAGAATTCAAAGTGAAAAATCTTTATTAAAAAGAACCGTCTGTTCTTGACATCGGGCATAAAGATGTGTATACTAACGATACTGTTTACAATTGCATATGGGGTAGTCAAGGTTTCGACAGGGGTCTTGCAGCTGGAGAAGCTATCCGCAGGAATGCGTCAAATCCAAACCTAAATATAAACGCTGAAGACAATACTTTAGCTTACGCAGCAGCTTAATGCTGCGTTGTCTGGCTTAGAGCACCTACACTTTAAGATTCAGGCATCGACTTTGTAGGAAACGACGCAGGCAAAGCTTTGAGCCTGCGGGCGTATTATGAAGCTACTGAAGTTAACCGGATGTCAATTTCCGGTTAGCGGAGGGAATGTTTAAGAATTGACTATGATAGTAGAAGGACAGGGAATGGGCTTTTGGACACGGGTTCGACTCCCGTCTACTCCATTTAAAAGGTGCGTATGATTGATCAGCTTCCACAGCTGACAAGATACGTACCTTTTTTCAAGTGCAGCCGTACATGCTTCCTCTTTCAAAAAGCAGCATAATATAACAAAAACGGTAAAATGGTGGAGTATGTATTTTGTTAAAGTATCGGATGATGTAAATATCGCAGTGTATGATTACAATCCGAAAGGAAAAAAGACGGTTGTATTGATCCATGGCTGGCCTTTATCCAATCTGATGTATGAATACCAGCTGGAAATGCTTTTATCCTGCGGCTATCGTGTTGTAACGATGGATCTGAGGGGATTCGGCAATTCGGATGTACCGTCCTGCGGCTATTCCTATGACCAGATGGCGGATGATATTTACCGGGTAGTCTGCGCCCTGCGTTTGAACCGGTTTGTCCTTACAGGATTTTCCATGGGAGGAGCGATTGTACTAAGATATATGAGGAAGTACCAGGGGTATGGAGTCGATCGCCTGATTCTTCTGGCGGCAGCTGCCCCATGCTGGACGCAGAGGGAAGGTTTTCCCTATGGACTGACCAGGGAATATGTAAACAGCCTGATACGGCTGGCCTGTACGGATCGTCCCAAACTTGTCTGGGAATTCAGCCATGAACAGCTTTTTGCAAGCTGCCAGTCAGAACAGATTAAGAACTGGTTTGAGGATATTGCCCTTTCTGCTTCCGGTATCGGTACGGTTCAGGCGGCTATATCCCTGCGTGATGAGGATGGCCGCAGCGATCTGGCTGCTGTTAAGGTTCCAACCGTCATTATCCACGGCGTAAAGGATGTGGTGGTGTCTAACCAGCTGGCGGAATACCAGCATAGAGCGATTTCCGGGTCCTGCCTGTATCAGTTGGAAAATAGCGGACATGGTATTGTATATGATGAACTGGAACGATTTAATGACCTGTTTTTCATGGCTGTGGAAGGAAAATAATGGAAACATCGCTATGTACAAATATTTCATGCAGCGTTATACTGATTATGTGAAGTCTTACTATCAAAAATAATCGAGAGGGGAAGTACAAATGAAGAGATTTGCAGTAGTATTACTTGCTTCACTGTTATGTCTGACTGCGGTTCCGGCGGTAACCGGCTGCCCGACAGCTATAACGGCGGAGGCACATTCCGGAAGAACGGATGCCAATGGAGGCCATCATGACAACAAGAACAAGAGCGGACTCGGCAGCTATCATTATCACTGCGGCGGCAATCCGGCACATTTGCACGAGAATGGTGTTTGTCCCTATGCTTCATCGGGCAGTGTGAAAGCGACACAGCCTGCAGCAGCGCCGGCACCGGCAGCGGATGTACCCGCACCTCAGGTTCCTTCCGCAGGTGATACATCCCAGCAGGGGGCGGCACAGCTTTCCGCGGAGGATGCGCTGGCATCCATGGTAACGCAGACACAGACATGGCTGCAGGCATTTGGCTATTACAGCGGTGAAATAAACGGTGTGTTTGACGAGACTACCCAACAGGCGCTGACTGCGTTTCAGACAGCATACGGATTAACTGTGGATGGGATGATAAATGCAGAAATCATCCAGCTGTTTGGTATCACCGTGTAGCAGGAATCGTTATATATTGCTGGAAATAAACAAGGCCAGGTGCCCCGGCATCGATTTTCCCCCCATCCGGATATTGGGATTCGCTCCAAAACCGGATACGGGAAATCTTTGCCGGGGCACCTGTTGTTTTAGAATAGGGGCATGTCCTGAATGCTTATCCGAACAGCTTTTTGCGTTTTTCTTCCATGCGTTTCCGGCGCTCCAGAGTGGCGGCGCTGTCCAACAGGTATCTGCCGTCCTCATATATAAGAACATCCCCTTCACCGGCCTGGGGAGGCAGGAGGGCTCTCTCTACAAGGATTGTGGTGCGATCTTCTTTTTCACAGACGGCATTGCCTTCTTCAAATCGGTCAATGATATATTTCATATAATTCCTTTCTGCCGGAGAGTCATTTTTGCGGACAGCTATCAGGGACTGCACTGACTGCAGGGATCATAGCCCATACCGATAACTTCTTCCCGGCTGCCATTATAGCATATTTTGTTGGATTCTTTTATTTTATCTGCGGAAGGACAGGCGGGAAGGTGGAACTTCATGCTGTTTTTATTCAAAATGTAAGATGCGGTTACCGGCATAGAGGTTCCTTCGGAGAGCGTTTCTGCGGGAGGAATATCGGATGCGGCAGGGAGAGGAAGCGAGGTGTCCCATGTGATTGCAGAGCCGTCTGACGTGGCGATCAGAGTTCCCTGCATATCTGTGCGGTAGACCGTAATTCCGGCGGCCGAGAGTTTATCCATGGTTTCCTGGTGGGGATGACCGTAGCTGTTGTCTTTTCCGCAGGATATGACCGCGCTGGAAGGAGCCACCGCCTGTAAAAAGGTATCGCAGGTTGATGTGGAGCTGCCATGATGTCCCAGCTTCAGAACGTCGGCGCGAAGAGTCAGGCCGCTGTCCGTCATAGCTTCTTCGGAGAATGTTTCCGCGTCACCGCACATGACAAAGGCATTGGATCCAAAGCTGACACGGATTCCCACGGAGAGATTGTTCAAATCTCCTGCGGACTCAGCTTGCTGCACTACATCATCGGACGGGGAAAGTATGGTAAAAGAAGCTTCTCCCAGCTGGTATACTGTTCCGGGAACCGGCTTGGTGATCTTCAGCTCTTTATCAAGCAGGGCATCCAGTACATCCTCATAAGTACGGGTGGTGTGAGAGGCGTCGGGCATAATGACAGTTCCGACGGAAAAAGCCTTGATAACGTCATCCAATCCGCCGATATGGTCCTCGTGAGGATGGGTGCCGATTACATAAGAAAGGCGGCTGATCCCCAGGGATTTCAGATACTGCGTTACTTGGCTCCCGCTTTCATTGGTGCCGGCATCCACGAGCATGCTTTCCTGCCCCGACTGGATGAGAATGGAATCTCCCTGGCCGACATCGATGAAATGCACTTTCAGAACACCGGAAACATCCGGGTTCCCTCCGGCACTGTTTCCGGCGGGAGCCGGGCCGGAATCCGCGGGAAATGTCTGGGAGCATCCTGCTGTAAAAAGAAGCAGGGCGCATAGGAATAAAGACAGAATGGCCCGGAATAGCTGCGGCGGGTATTTCCTGTCTGCGGTATGCCTGAAAAGGACTGTATGTTGCTTGTTCATGTTGTAAATCCTCCTGAAAATCTATCATATAACAGATTTTCGGGGAAGAAAAGCAGGAAAATATGTATTCGGGTATACTTTAGGAAGATAATTATACGAAATGCCGGGAAAAGCAAGGAGTCTTTTCCCGGCGTATGCTATTTTATTCTGTAAAAGGTGCCATTGTCAGACGGATAAAATATCCTTTGTCATGATCACAGACAGGACACTTTTCCGGTGCGTTTGTTCCGGTATAAACATAGCCGCAGTTTAAACATATCCATCCGGTTTCCACATCGGATATGAACAGCTTATTCTGTTCCATAAGCTGTGCAAATTTACCAAAACGATCGCCGTGTGTTTTTTCTATGGCAGAAATCATATGGAAGGAGGCTGCCACTTTCTCAAAGCCTTCTTCTTTGGCTTTGTCGCCAAAAGCTTTGTAAATGGGATCATATTCCTCATATTCATTATGCTGGGCAGCAAATAGCAGTTGTTTCACATCGGGGTAAATATCTACCGGATAGCCCCCGTCTACCACGATGGTTTCGCCGCTGAGTTCTTTTAAATGGTTATAGAAGATTTCAGCATGTTCTTTTTCCTGGTTTGCGGTAAATGTAAAAACTGCCTCAATAACGTGCAGTCCCTCTTTCCGTGCCTGAGAGGCCGCAAAGGTATAGCGGTTCCTGGCCTGGCTTTCCCCTGCAAAGGCGCGCATCAGGTTATCTTTCGTTTCACTGCTTTTAAAATCTTTGGACATTTTTTTCACTCCTTTATCATTGAACGATGTCTGGTTGATTCCCAAGAGCGGCAGTAGCCTGCGCTTGTGAGATATTTTTAGTATGGGCACCTGAAAAAGGTTTATACTTTTTTAATAGTAAGTTTTCAGCCAGTTAATTGCAATTTACGGTGACAGCGGTAAAATATAGGACATAAACAGCATACTGCCCGGGACGGTGTCGGAACCGGGCGCGTATACAGATGCGCGGATAGGAGAGAGAATGAAAGAAAAGCTGATACGGTTTATGCAGGGTCGATACGGGGTGGATCCGTTTACCAGATTTTTAATGGGAGTGGCACTGGCCTGTATGATTCTTTCTTTTTTTACAAGAAGCATGGTATGGTCATTTATAATTCTGCTGCTTCTGGTCTATTGCTATTTCCGTATGTTTTCCAAAAATGTGTCCAAAAGATACGCTGAAAATCAGAAATATCTGCAGATGACATCCGGTATCCGTAAAAAGTGGGCCGCTTTCCAGCGGGATATGAAGGACAGGAAAACACACCATATTTATAAATGTCCCGGTTGTAAGCAGAAGATCAGAGTTCCCCGGGGGAAGGGCAAAATTGCCATCCGATGCCCGAAATGCCAAACGGAATTCATTAAGAAAAGCTGACGGGAGAAAACCATGTTCGGATATGTAATTGTGAATAAACAGGAAATGAAATTCAGGGATTTTGATCTGTATCAATCCTATTACTGCGGATTTTGCCAGGAGCTTAAAAAGCGTTACGGTATGAAAGGACAGATTACCGTAACCTATGATATGACGTTCCTTATTCTATTGCTCAAGGGGCTGTATGAGGTAGACGATAAGGTGGAGGACTGTAAATGCGTTGCCCATCCCTTTGACAGGCATCCTACACGGGAAAATATATTTACGGATTACGCGGCCGATATAAATATATTAATGACTTACTATCAGTGCATGGATGACTGGGAAGATGAGAAGAAAGTCTGGAAAAGAGGTTATGCAGGGATCCTGAAGAAAGCATTCCGGGATGCGGCAGCGCGTTTGCCGGAAAAGGCGGAGGAAATCGCCGTGCAGATGCAGGCGCTTCATGAGTGTGAGCAGAGAAATGAAAAAAACCTTGACACGGTAGCAGGGTGTTTTGGTAATATAATGGCGGAGATTTTTGCACTCAAAAAGGACGAATGGGAAGATGATCTTCGTAAAATGGGATTTTTCCTGGGGAAATTTATTTATTTGATGGATGCCTATGAAGATATAGAAAAGGATCGTAAGAAGGGAAACTTTAATCCTTTCCTTTCCATATGCAATGAGAGCGGTTTTGATGATAATGTTTACCAGATTTTGCGGATGATGATGGCAGAATGCTCCAGAGCTTTTGAAAAACTCCCGGTTCTGCAGAATGTGGATATTCTGCGGAACATCCTTTATTCCGGTGTTTGGTGCCGGTATGAGATGGTAAAGGGCAAAAGAAAGGAACAGCAGGAAAATGCGTGATCCATATCAGGTACTGGGTGTATCAAGGGATGCATCAGATGAAGAGATTAAGAAAGCATATCGAGCGTTAAGCAGAAAATATCACCCGGATGCCAATGTGAATAATCCGAATAAGGAGCAGGCGGAAGAAAAATTCAAGGAAATCCAGCAGGCTTATCAGCGGATTATGGATGAAAAGCAGAGAGGTACAGGCAGCTACGGAAGCAGTTCCGGTTCCGGCAGCTATGGAAGCGGCGGTGGATACCAGGATTTCGGCGGCTTCGGAGATTTCGAAGATTTATTCGGCAGTTTTGGGTTCGGCGGGCAGAGCTATCGAAGGACACAGAGCAATGACAGCGGTGATGAATATACGGTGCATATGAAAGCCGCTTATAATTATATCCAAAGCAGACATTTCCGGGAGGCGCTGAATGTGCTTTCCGGTATCAGTGACAGGACAGCGCAATGGTATTACTATAGTTCTATAGCAAATTCAGGACTGGGCAATAATGTGATAGCCCTGGATCATGTGAAAAAAGCAGTGGCTATGGATCCCGGAAATCAGCAGTACAGAGTATGGCAGCAACAGATGGAATCCGGAGGAAGCTGGTATCAGACACAGCAGTCCCCTTATGGAATGCCGGCGATGGACGGCAGCAACTGGTGTCTTAAGCTATGTATTGCCAATCTTATCTGTAACATGTGCTGTGGGGGCGGCGGATTATGCTGCGGAGGCGGTATTCCCATAGGACGTTTTTAATATGAATGCGGGTGGGACAAGAAAGGAGTACGTAAAATGGAAGTAATGGTTATTTATTCAAGCCATACCGGGAACACAAAGAAGGTGGCTTCCAGTATATTTGCGGCAATCCCCGGAGACTCCAAGGATATGCAGTCCATAGACGAATATAATGGAAAAGATGCGGAAACCTATTTTATCGGTTTCTGGACAGATAAAGGGACCTGTGATATGCGGGTGGTGGATTTACTGTCTGAGCTGGAGGGGAAAAATGTGGCTCTTTTCGGAACCTGCGGAATGGGAGCTAATGAAGAATATTATAAAAGTATTGAGCAAAAGGTTAAGGTTTGGCTGCCGGAGGACTGCAGATACTTGGGAGCCTATATGTGCCAGGGCAAAATGCCGATGCAGGTTCGTCAGAAATATGAAATGATGGAAAAAAACGGAATGGATGAAGTGAAAATAAAAGCGATGCTCCGGAACTTTGATGAGGCATTGCTGCATCCGGATGCGGAGGATTTGAAGAATGCGGCAGATTTTGCTGCGAAGGTAATGAACAGACTTAAAAACAGAGAGTGTTAGATAACAGCCGGGATATAAAAGTTCCGGCTGTTTTTTTGCAGAAAATGTTTGTAATCTTTTTTCTGATATGATATACCACATATAGAAATATGAGAAAAGCGGGGAAAGAATATGACAAAGGATATGACCGATGGAAAACCGATAAAGCTGATACTGGGTTTTGCAGTACCTCTTTTATTCGGTAATTTGTTTCAGCAGTTTTACAATTTGGTTGATACGATAATAGTAGGAAAGTTTCTCGGGGTGAATTCCCTGGCGGCCGTGGGAAGTACAGGCTCCATCAATTTCCTGATAATCGGATTCTGCATGGGTATCTGCAACGGGTTTGCAATTCCCATAGCACAGAGCTTCGGGGCGAAAAATGAAAAGACGTTGAGAAAGTATGTGGCCAACAGTACATGGCTGGCTCTGTTATTTGCAGTGCTGATGACCATAGCTACCATTATCCTGTGCAGGCCGATTCTCCGGCTGATGCGGACTCCGGATGATATATTCCGTGGGGCCTATACCTATATAGTAATTATTTTTGCCGGTATACCGGCAACGATATTATATAATATGGTATCCGGTATCCTGCGCGCCATGGGAGACAGCAAAACGCCCCTGTATTTTCTGCTTTTATCCGCTTTCCTGAATATTTTCCTGGACCTTTTCTGTATTGTGGTTCTGCACATGGGAGTGGCAGGCGCAGCAGTGGCAACTGTGGTTTCCCAGGCCGTATCCGGAGTAAGCTGCCTGCTGTATATGAGAACGAAATTTGACATTTTACATATCAGGAAAGATGAATGGAAGCTGGAAGCACAGTATGTCCGGAATCTGTGTGTTATGGGGATACCCATGGGACTGCAGTATTCAGTAACGGCTATCGGGAGTGTAATTCTCCAAAGCGCGGTGAATTCCCTTGGTTCTATAGCAGTGGCATCTATGACGGCAGCCAGCAGAATCGGAGGTTTTTTTGCCTGTCCCTTCGATGCGCTCGGAGCAACGATGGCAACCTTTGCCGGACAGAATATGGGAGCTGGCAAAACAAGCCGCATCAGGCAGGGAATCCGTTCCGCCAATAGTATCGGAGCATTTTACGCAGTCATTTCCTTCGGTATCATTGCCCTGGCAGGGGGAAAGCTGGCCTTGCTGTTTGTGGATCGTACGGAAGAGGTGATTTTGGCAAATGTAAAACTTTATCTGCTTTGCAACTCCCTTTTCTATTTCCCGCTTGCATTGGTGAATAATATCCGGTTTTTAATCCAGGGAATGGGTTACAGCATGCTTGCTATTTTATCAGGGGTCAGTGAAATGATAGCAAGAGCGCTGGCCGGTTTCCTTCTGGTTCCTCTGTTTGGTTTTGTAGCCGCAGGCTTTGCCAGTCCGTTGGCTTGGATAATGGCAGATGTATTTCTGATCATTGCATATGGTAAGGTTATGAACAGGACGGAGCGGATTTTTGCAGAACGGCAGCGGATGGAGAGCGTGGAACACAAACAGCCTTCCTGCTAGAGTGTGTTTGAAAATTGCGGGAATGAATTTTAAAACACACTCTATGCAGAAAGGTGAAAAGAAGCAAAAAAAAGGAAAAGTTCACATGTTTTTCATAAATATCTGTTACACTGTAAATAAAGCGGAAAAAACGTAACTGGGAAGGTCTTGAACAGTTACAGAATAACTTTGAATCATATGGAAGTGCCGGAATGATGCCGGCGGAATCGGGGTTGTTATGGAACGTACCAAAATACTTGTAGTGGATGATGAAAGCAGGATGCGTAAACTGGTGAAGGATTTTCTCCAGAAAAATAACTATGAAGTAGTGGAAGCCGGCGACGGAAGCGAAGCGCTTGATATTTTCTTTGAACAGAATGATATCGCATTGATTATATTGGATGTGATGATGCCGAAGATGGATGGATGGCAGGTGTGCCGGGAGATCCGCAATTATTCCAAGGTCCCCATTATCATGCTGACGGCTAAAGGGGATGAAAAGGATGAACTGCAGGGATTTGATCTGGGAGTGGATGAGTATATTTCCAAACCCTTCAGCCCTAAAATTCTCGTGGCCCGTGTGGAAGCTATACTGAGAAGAGCGGGCAAAACAGCCAGCGGTGATGTGATGGAGGCAGGCGGCATTCATCTGGATCAGGCCGCTCATATGGTTACCATCGACGGACAGAATGTGGAACTGAGCTATAAGGAGTTTGAACTGTTAACTTACTTTATGGAAAACCGGGGTATCGCTCTCTCCAGGGAAAAAATTTTGAATAATGTATGGAATTATGACTATTTCGGAGATGCCAGAACAATTGACACCCATGTGAAGAAGCTTCGCAGCAAGTTGGGTGATAAAGGCGATATGATAAAAACTATTTGGGGAATGGGTTACAAATTTGAGGTTGACGAGACATGAGATACTCCATACGAAAACAGTTTGCCTGTATATTTATCGGATTAATGGCCGGCACAATTCTATTGTGCTGGTTTATTAATAATACCTTCCTTGAGAAATACTATTTCCATAATAAGCAGACAGTGGTTATGGATGCGTATAAGCAAATGAATGCAGCCGCGCAGAAAGGCAGTATCAGCTCGGATGATTTCGACATTCATCTTCAGCAGCTCAGTGCCAGATATAATATTTCCATCCTTGTACTGGATGAGGATTCCGAAACCATACGGGTCAGCGGCGGAGATCCCTCCATGCTGAAAATAGAACTGTGGAATCATGTCCTTTTCGACAGTATGGACGCAGGCAATTCCGGGTTTAAGAATAAGCCTGATAATTACCAGGGAGCAAAATATGGGGAAAATACAATTACCAATGAAACTCTGGTAAGGAATGAAAGTCCCTTTTACATTGTACAGCTGGTTACAAGCAACCGGATCAGCATGGAATATCTGGATATGTGGGGTTTTTTGGACAACGGAAACCTTTTCTTTATCAGAACTGCTTTGGAAGGCATCCGGGACAGCGTGGATATTGCCAACCGTTTTCTTGCATATGTCGGGATTGCGGCTACCATTGCCAGCGGAATTATAATCTGGATTATTACCAAAAAAGTAACAGATCCGATTCTGGAGCTTGCCCGCATCTCTGAACGTATGACGCATCTGGATTTTGATGCCAGATATCAGGGGAAGAGTTTTAATGAAACGGCGATCCTGGGAAACCACATCAACCAGCTTGCGGATACGCTGGAAGCTACGATATCGGAATTAAAAACTGCCAATAATGAGCTGCAGAAGGATATAGAAAAGAAAAATGAAGTGGATGAGATGCGGAAGGAATTCCTTTCCAATGTATCTCACGAACTGAAAACACCCATCGCGCTTATTCAGGGATATGCGGAAGGGCTTAAGGAAGGAATAAATGACGACGATGAAGATAGCAGAAACTTTTACTGCGACGTTATCATTGATGAATCCGGAAAAATGAATAATATGGTAAAGAAGCTTCTTACCCTGAATCAGCTGGAATTCGGAAATGATGTGGTATCAATGGAGCGTTTTGATATAGTTACCCTCATTAAGAATTATCTGCAGTCAGCGGAGATTCTGATTAAACAGAATGAAGCGGAAATCCGTTTTGATAAAGAAGGACCGGTTTATGTGTGGGGGGATGAATTTAAAACAGAAGAAGTCTTTATGAATTATTTCAGCAATGCGTTAAACCACTTGGGCGGAGAACGGGTGGTGGATATCAAATTGACCGGAGAGGGAAAAAAGCTAAGAATTTCTGTCTTTAATTCAGGGACTCCCATTCCGGAAGAGTCGCTTCCCCACCTTTGGGAAAAATTCTATAAGGTGGATAAAGCGAGGACGCGTGAATACGGAGGCAGCGGGGTAGGGCTTTCTATTGTTAAAGCAATTATGGAGTCCATGAATCAGAGATACGGGGTTGTGAATTATGAGAATGGAGTGGAATTCTGGTTTGAAATGGAACAAGTAAAGGAAGATTGAACCGTGTAGAAATAATATAGATAGCTGTGAAACCGCCTGAAAATAAGGCGGTTTCAAGATTTCGTAAGAAGTTGTTAAAAATATTTGAAAAAAATGTAAAATTATGATTGACAAAGTCGAACCAGAATGATAAAATCATCTTCGTTGCCGGTTAAAACGGTAACAAATCAGAAATAAAAAGTTAAAAAAAGTGCTTGACTGGCGAAACAACATGAGATAAAATATCAACTGTTGCGGCTGAGAAAGCAGCACACAGAACCTTGACAAATAAACAGTAATGCAACCCTGAAAATTCTAAAAAAGAAAATTCAGAGAACAAGTTTTAAAGCTTCGCAAGAAGCATTTAAG
>OJIY01000063.1_pt1 | contig 132957 bp, 109 predicted proteins | sample 1596061 | NCBI WGS metagenome assembly OJIY01 (sample SAMEA4350111, study PRJEB24818) | metagenome | biome: human; feature: gut; material: faeces | place: Denmark | collected 2013-09 | reverse complement strand
TTGTTTCCAAACATTTTTTACTGTTTTTGGGTGTCTTAAATGCTTCTTGCGAAGCTTTAAAACTTGTTCTCTGAATTTTCTTTTTTAGAATTTTCAGGGTTGCATTACTGTTTATTTGTCAAGGTTCTGTGTGCTGCTTTCTCAGCCGCAACAGTTGATATCTTATCACATGTTGTTTCGCCAGTCAAGCACTTTTTTCAACTTTTTTTATTTCTTTCAAGTTGTTGTCCCATCGCCATTCGCGGTGGAGTTTCATTATAGCACCATTTTTTACCAAATGTCAACATCTTTTTTAACTTATTTTTTAAACAAGTTTTATTTGTGTTTTACAATCCGGCAAAAGTGCGAAAAAAAAGAAATCTCAATCACTTAAGATTCTTTTCCCGCGAAGCTATAATCAAGCTTCCCTTATATCGGTAAAGGGAACGGAGAAAGAGGGATTTGAACCCTCGCGCCGCTATAAACGACCTACACCCTTAGCAGGGGCGCCTCTTCAGCCTCTTGAGTATTTCTCCACAAAACTGAACTATCCTCTACCAATATGAAGTGCGCGTCCCAATCGGTAGCGCAAATGTTATTATACATAAGGTATAACTGTTTGTCAATTCCTTTTGGCAAGTTTTTTCATATTCACCTGAATTTGTTATGGCAGAGACTATTCCTGAGTATATCCCGCAATGGTTTCATCTATACGTCTTTTTACTTCTTCTGCTATTTGTGTTGTTTTCATATCCTTGTATTCTTCATAATACATAGGCTTCAGATAAAATATCTTAACGGTTATCTTCCTGATGCTGTTTTCATCAAAGGGTATGAAGGAGTCTATCAGGGCACAGGGTACGATAGGACATCTGGCTTTCATTGCTCCCTTAAAGCTGCCTCCTTTGAATTCCTGGGTATGATTTCCCTGCCTGCTCCGGGTACCTTCCGGGAAAATCAAAAAGTTACGCCCTTTTTTCACTTCCTCCGCCATCGTCTGGATCACCTTCATGGATTGTCTCAGATCCTCTCTGTCAATAACAAGGGCGCCCAATGCCTTACGCACCTGTTTGAGAAGAATAACGTTGGCCGCTTCCTTTTTCATGACAAAAGAAAAGACTTTCGGACAGGATTCCAGGAATACGAGGCCGTCAAACAGGCCCTGGTGGTTGGGAAACATAATAAAGCCGTCTTTTTCCGGCAGGTTTTCCACACCGTGTGCTTCTATGGTGACGCGTCCCGCTCTGTTGGCGGCAAGAGTTGTTTTTTTACACCACCGGAAGCCTTCCTCATAGCTGATATTGTCATGTATGCTGCACCACCAGATGTGGCTGAAGTAGTAAAAGGCTTTAAAGAAAAGCCGGAATACCATCAAGGCAATTCTACGCATATTCTGATTCTCTTTTCCTGTTTATTCTGAACAATATTGCTTTATGGCAGTTTCATATAGATTATTCCCCTGGCTGTCTATCACCACAATGACGGGAAAGTCCTTCACTGCCAGCTTTCTAATCGCTTCCGTCCCCAAATCGTCATAAGCAATTACCTCTGAGCTGAGGATGGATTTGGAAAGAAGGGCTCCTGCACCTCCCACGGCGGCAAAATATACGGCGCCGTTACGGATCATAGCCTGTCTCACTTCTTCTGTGCGCTTTCCTTTCCCTATCATTCCCTGCATTCCCAAGTCCAGAAGCGACGGTGTATATTTGTCCATACGGCTGGCTGTAGTGGGTCCGGCCGATCCGATGGGCCTGCCTTCCCTCGCGGGGGACGGCCCCATATAGTATATTACATTTTCCCGGATATCAAACGGGAGCGTCTCTTCTTTTAATAGGGCTTCATACATTCGTTTATGTGCTGCATCCCTGGCTGTATATATAGTGCCTGTCAGCCAGACATAATCTCCTGCTTTCAGCGTGGCCGCTTCCTGTCTGGTAAAAGGCACTCTCATGTGTTTTTCCATTATATTCTCCTTCCGCCCAAATTGCTTTGCAACCATTCGGACCTGTCTGCATTGTCAAACGACTTTCTTCTTATTATATAATACTTATTCTGCAGATATTGTGTTTCTTACGGTTAGAACTACTATATAAAGGGGATTAACCGTGTCTATATAACCCGTACGGAATGTCTGTTCACATGACAGCAGATATTTACAGCAACGGGAAGTCCTGCTATATGGGTAGGATACGTATTGATATTTACTCCCAGCGCAGTCGTGGTTCCGCCAAGACCGCCGGGACCGATACCTGATTTATTTATCTTTTCCAGCAGTTCCTCTTCCATTTCCTTTATATAAGGAATATGTGAGCGGCTATCCAGCGGCCTGGTTAATGCCTGCTTTGCCAGGATAGCACACTTTTCAAAGGTTCCCCCAATCCCTACACCCACTACCATGGGAGGACATGCATTAGGCCCGGCATCACGCACGGCGGTCAACACTGCATTTTTAACACCCTCCATGCCGTCCGCCGGCTTAAGCATGAAAATCCGGCTCATATTCTCGCTGCCGAATCCTTTAGGGGCTACCGTTATTTTTACCTGATCTCCGGGGACGATGCTGTAATGAATGATTCCGGGTGTGTTATCTCCGGTATTTCGCCGGAGAAGGGGATCCCCTACTACGGATTTCCGCAGATAGCCTTCTGTATAGCCCTGTCGAATCCCTTCGTTTACGGCATCCTCAAGTTCACCACCTTCAAAATGGACTTCCTGCCCCACTTCCAGGAAAACAACTGCCATCCCTGTGTCCTGACATATGGGGATAGTGTCTTCTTTTGCTATCCGCAGGTTATCCTGCAGCTGTCCCAAAACCTGCTTCCCCAACGGAGCCTTCTCCTTCTCCACCGCATGGTTCAGGGCCTGCTCCATATCCGGCGTTAATATATGGTTGGCTTCAATACACATTTCCTTTATATTTTCCGTTATTTCGGATACCTGCACTGTTCTCATATGCTTTCAATCCCTTCCTATGCTGTACTGCTCTGCTTGTTTTAATTATAGTATAGTTTCCATTCTTTGTCACCAGCGTTTGGGCCGGGGATAAAGGTTTGTGGCAACAGTCCGGATGGCCCTTTGTGCCCTGCGGTATCTGCCGCCCCGGGAAAAATCTTGTTAATTTACTCTTGTACCGAATCTGTTCCTATCTTAAAATGGACAGAGCAGGACATCTGTGAGGCATATGGAAAAGGATGGTTTGATTTATGGATAGAAACGCACTTTTAATAAAAGAAATGATTCGGTATTACGCCAATGATCCCAAAAGAATCCAGCATTTTATCAAGGTTCATGATTTAGCCCGTATTATCGGCAGACTGGAACATCTGGGTGAGGAGGAACTGGATATCCTGGAAACCGCCGCTATCGTCCATGATATCGGCATTAAGGTGAGTGAAGAAAAATACGGAGACTGCAGCGGGAAGCATCAGGAACTGGAAGGGCCGATTATCGCACGGGCCATGCTGGAAACCCTGGAGTTTGCGGATTCTGTCATTGACAGGGTATGCTATCTGGTCGCCCATCATCATACGTACAATGAAATTGACGGATCCGATTATCAGATTCTGGTGGAAGCCGATTTCTTAGTTAATTTATATGAGGATCATTCTTCCCGGGAGGCTGTGGAACACGCCCTGCAGCATATCTTCCGTACAGGAAACGGAACCGCCATATGCCAGGACATGTTCGGGATCTCCCGGGAAGCTTCCGCTTAAGCAGGGACGATTTCTATCCAGTAGCCGTCGGGATCCTGGATAAAATAGATGCCCATCGCTTCATTTTCAAAGCAAATGCACCCCATTTCCTTATGACGGGAATGAGAGGCTTCCATATCATCTACCGTAAAGGCCAGGTGGAATTCATTATCCCCCAGATCATAGGAATTCTTTTCCCAGTCTCTCAGCCAGGTTAATTCCAGCTGGTGAGGTGTGGTTCCATCGGAAAGGAATGCCAGGATAAAGCTTCCGTCCGGGGCTTCTTTGGTGCGGATGGGTTTCAGCTCCAATGCTTCTTCATAAAAACGAAGGGATTTCTGTAAATTGGTTACATTAAAATTATTATGGGCAAACTTAAATTTCATAGGTACCTCCTGTGATTCAAAGTTAACTGTTATGTGCATTTTATATGTATAGAGTATATAATGCAACTAATTTTACAACTGTGAGGGACGGAACAGACAGGAGGCAAAAGGGTAGGCATTGCCTGCGGGAACAAACCGCTGTATACTGGGTTTATAATAAATGAAATATTCATGCAAAAGAAAAAGGAGAGCGTTCCATGAAAGCACTGCTGGTACTGTTACTTATTTTGTTATTTTTATTCTTATGTTATATGGTATTAATCATACCCCGGTTCCGTAAGCCGGATTATAAGGCACTTCTTCATCATTATTATGCACACAGGGGACTTCATAATATAGCTTTAGGAATTCCGGAGAATTCTATGAAAGCATTTCAGAGGGCCATTGACAACGGTTTTGGTATGGAAATGGATGTGCAGCTATCGCGGGACGGATTTCCGGTCGTCTTCCATGATGCTACTCTGACGCGGATGTGCGGAGTGGAAAAAAGGGTGGATGCACTGACCCTAAAAGAATTAAAGGAACTGACTCTGGCAGGCACCCAGGAACGGATTCCTACTTTTCAGGAATTCCTGGAACTTGTAAAAGGACAGGTACCTCTTATTATAGAAATAAAGATGGACAAAAGGGATGATCGGATTCCGGAGGCAGTTAATCATCTGCTTAAGGATTATAAAGGTGTTTATTGTATAGAATCCTTCCATCCTTCCGCTCTTATCTGGTATAAGAAAAACCGGCCGGATGTATTCCGCGGGCAGCTGTGTACTAACTTTAATAAAGAAAATAAAAATTGCAGCCTGTCTTTTTTCCTATTGGGTAAAATGCTTTCCAACGTTGCCTCAAGACCGGATTTTATCGCTTACAACTGGATATACCGGAATGATTTATCCAGAAAAATATGCTGCAATCTTTATCACGCCCTGTCGGTGGGATGGACTATACGTTCCCAGGAGGAAATGGACCTCTGCCGGAAGGATTTTACTCTTTTTATCTTTGAGAACTTTATACCGGAAGGAGAGGCCTGATGGAAAAACGTCATTTTATCTTTGATATCGACGGAACCTTGATTAATACAGAAAAAGCAATAATAAAGGGGCTTCAGGAACTGCTCATGGAGATTCAGGGCATTGCTTACGAACCGGAACAACTTTATTTCTGTCTGGGTATTCCCGGTCCTCACACACTTAAGCAACTGGGGATCGAGGGCGATCTGACAGCAGTACTCAAGCGGTGGGATGCCTATTATTGTAAACACGGCGGGGATGTTACCGTATATCCGGATATCAGGAAGGTTCTGGATCAATTGAGGGAAAATGGGATTTCACTAGGTGTAATAACCTCAAAAAACCAGGAGGAATATGATTATGATATGATCCGGCTGGGGCTGGCAGATTATTTTTCCATCACTGTAACCTCCACGGATACAACAGAGCATAAACCCAATCCGGCTCCCATGCTTTTTTATCTGGAAAGGGCAGGAATCCTTCCTGAACAGGCCGTGTATATCGGGGACAGCATCTATGATATGGAGTGTGCCAAAGGGGCCGGCGTTCCGCGGGCACTGGCTCTGTGGGGGTGTAAAAACCCCGAAGAAATCACGGCGGATTACAGGCTTTTTAAACCAAAGAATATCCTGGATCTTCTTAAAAAATTCTGACACAACAATTTAAAACATCTATAAGGGGAGAACATTTTTTATAGTTCCCCCTTTATTTGCTAACTATTCTTCCATCCTGGTTATATCCTCGTACTTAAGTGCAAAAAGACCATCCAATAAATAGGATAATTCTATTCTGCTTTTTTCTGTTATCCATACGGAAGAGATCAGTTCTTCCTCATGTTTGCCATATAACTCATCCAAATGCTGTGTATATTCATCAATCAGAGATTCATCCGTGTAAGAGCTGTCCTCTCCATTTGTAATATATAATGTTATTGATTTTAACAAACCTTCACCAATATTATAGGAAGTTAGGGCATCAATACCTTCTTTTTCTTCATAATCTAGGATCATAGTGGTAATTGAATCCTGCTTTTGGGTAACTATTGATTCCTCTGGCAACTTTTTTATAACTTCATCATAAGTCATTCCCCAATTAAAACCATTATAAAGGCCGCTATTATCGGGTCTGTTAATAAGTTTATATATCCCAATGCCTGCTACAACGATAAAAAGAAATGCAAGGATCAGAATCATTACTTTTGTGGAAAATACTTTTTTCTTAGTTGTTCCTGTTTTAGCAGACGATTCCACAGGGCAGCCGCATTTCGGGCACTCTGTTGCTTTGTCACTGATATCTGCCCCACATTCCGGACATTGAATAAGAGCCATAATTGAATTCTCCTTTATTTCTTATTTATTTTTTCGGGCAGCTGGCTGTCCAGTTTATCATACGCGGACATAAAATCCGATACCGTATCACTTTTTTTGGAGCTGAAACTGTTATAATTCCCAGACGGACTTATTGCCATATCTGTAAGTGATTTATAAGCTTCATATAAATCGGAAATCGTATCATAACATTTATCAAGGCCTTCCGGCGGCATCTGTAATTTTTTCATAATTTCTTTTACCGACACCTGATTAGCTTCTATCTTTGAAAGGACAGACTGTGTTGAGGAATCAGCATATAAATGACCCAGTGATTCATTAAAATCATCATAGAAAATGCCGGAACCTTGATTACTTATTGTATATTTATCTGTTTCACTATCTCGTTCTTTATAAATGGTATTGCTCCAAACATTTAATGTGAGGTTAATTATTGTTTCGGCATCCCCTCCTCCGTTGAGCATGAGAGACTGGGCTTTTTTTAGATCATCTATGTAAGCATTATAGGATTCCCGGTATTCTTTCTCCGCCTTTTTATCTGAGTATACTTTATAGGTGGCTCCTCCACCTATGCAAAACACCAGTGCAATAATAATACCTATAATAATTTTCTTGGTCCTTTGTTCCATCTTAATTCCGGCCACTTCCACCTGTTGTGGTTTCATTTCACCGGCTTCCGCATTTTTTTCAATCGGACATCCGCAATTTTTACACACCTTGTCTGTTTCGGATAATACCTCACCGCACTCCGTACATTTTAGCTCTTTTTTCTTCAGTTCCTCATTGAATATTTTCCCACAATGAATACATTTCATCGCCTTGTCAGATATGTCTTGTCCACATTCCGGACACTTTATGATTGCCATAATTCCCTCCACCCTTCATAAGCATCATTTTGTATAATAATAACAACTTTTAATTGTATTATAACGTCTTCATTATACAAAGTCAATCAAACAAAAGCATAGTAAAAGTAGGAATTTATCTGGCTTTTATGCTGCCACATTATACTTTCGGAAGGTTTTTATTTATATGAGACGTACTGTTCTATAAATTAAAAAGAGCCTATAACAGTAACATTTCTATATGATACTGTTATAGGCTCTCAGATTCTATTGAAAGTCAGGGATGAAATCAATCCCTACAACGTTTTTACCCTCTATATAAAACCGATTTCTTACCGGCAATATTAGAATATAACGGCTTACAAAAAAATTATTTTCATCCCTCGATAGGTATAATTGTCTTTTCTTCTTCAATTTTCTTAGGCTGCGGCTTATCGATCATGATCCGCAGGATACCATCTTTGAATGCCGCATGGATTTCATTCTCTGTAATATCCTCTCCCAAATAGAAGGTTCTCTTCATGGTTCCGTAGTATCTTTCTTTCCTTACGTATTTGGTTCTGTCTTCCGCGTTCTCAACAGGTTCTTTCCTGTCTGCGGTAATAGTAAGGTAGCCTTCCTTCAGTTCTGCCTTCACATCGTCCTTGGTAAAACCGGGAACCTCAATTTCCAGAAGGTACTGGCCGTCTTTTTCACGGATATCCGTTTTCATCAGCTGTGTCTGGGGCGCATAGCCTCTGTTGAAAAACGGGTCATCAAACATATCTCCAAAAAAGTCATTGAAAAAATTATTTCTGATTAACATAGTTTATTCCTCCTGCATTATTATATTGAAATCTGCGGCTTATCTGCCGCTCCTTTGTTGTTCTATAACATTTATAACACTAGTTGTTAGCACTGTCAAGAGGTGAGTGCTAATTAAATTATAAAAAAATTATGAACTCCTTTTTTAATGGTGCGGTATCCCTTTTCCGATCACTCCCAGCTATCTTCGGCTATCATCGCCGGAACTGTCACCCCTATAGAAATTGTTTTTATAAAAATGAACGGATTTGCTGGACATATACCCCGGAATACGAGTAAAATAGAACGCAGTAAAATATATTGGTTATGCGACAGGAGATTGATTATGAGTAAAGTTATCTTGACGGGCGACCGCCCTACCGGAAGGCTTCACGTGGGCCATTATGTGGGTTCCCTGAAACGCAGGGTGGAGCTGCAGAACTCCGGAGAATACGATAAAATATTTATTATGATTGCAGATGCCCAGGCACTCACTGATAATGCGGATAATCCGGAAAAGGTGCGTCAGAATATCATAGAGGTAGCGCTTGACTATCTGGCATGCGGGCTGGATCCGGAAAAGTCCACGCTGTTTATCCAGTCCCAGATTCCGGAACTGTGTGAGCTTTCTTTCTACTATATGAACCTGGTTACGGTCTCCAGGCTGCAGCGAAACCCCACGGTGAAATCGGAAATCCAGATGCGCAACTTTGAAACAAGCATACCTGTAGGCTTTTTTACCTATCCTATCAGCCAGGCGGCGGACATCACGGCTTTTAATGCCACCACCGTCCCGGTAGGCGAGGATCAGGCTCCCATGATTGAACAGACCAAGGAAATTGTCCATAAATTCAACTCCATTTATGGCGAAACCCTTACGGATCCGAATATCCTTCTGCCTGATAATAAGGTTTGCATGCGTCTGCCCGGAATCGACGGCAAAGCCAAAATGAGCAAATCCTTAAATAATTGTATTTATTTATCCGACAGTGAAGAAGAGGTACGTCAGAAAATCATGTCCATGTTTACCGATCCGGGTCACCTGCGCGTCCAGGATCCGGGAAAAGTGGAAGGGAATCCGGTATTTATTTATCTGGAAGCATTCTCCAACGAGGATCAGTTCGCCCGTTATCTTCCCGAATACAAAAACATTCAGGAAATGGAAGATCATTATGCAAGAGGCGGCCTTGGTGATGTAAAGGTTAAAAAATTCCTGAACAACGTTATGCAGGAAGAGCTGGAACCCATCCGGAAGCGGAGGAAAGAATTTGAAAAGGATATTCCCGAAATCTATAATATCCTGAAGAAAGGCAGTGAAATCGCGGAAGCGGAAGCTGCCAACACCCTCTCTCATGTTAAGAGGGCTATGAAAATTAATTATTTCGAAGACAATGCCCTGATACGGGAGCAGGCCGAACGCTTTGCCGCCGGAAGGGAATAACTACCGTCACTGTAAAGAGGGAATTCCGGCTGCCCCGGGTTCCCTCTTTTTATGCTTATATTGCAGCTGTTAATCGGATCGGCCAGAAGGCCAGCGCCTGGATCGTTACCCTGGTAAACAGGTAACCGGCCCTATGCTATACGTATATGCATCCCTTCTTTCCCAGGAACAGGACATCCCGTTACAGGTTACTTCCGTAAGCTGTCCCGTCCCATAAAGGAGTATCTGCTTCACAGGCAGTCCCGTGGTGATTGCCAGTTCCCCGTTTTTCCATTCCGCCGTAAAATGGTTTTTGCCGTTGTCGTCATAGCAGACGCAGGAAAGGCGATCTTTCAGGTTCATACAGATGGTCAGATCGGTAAAGGGTTCTTCCGGATCGCCGCCGCCTTGGGCAGAACGCATGGGCACTATGGTATTGGGCCGGATATATACGGGAATCTGATCCATGGCCGGCTTCAGGGATATCCATCTTCCGCCCTCCGCCAGGCGACCGGTGAAGAAATCCGCCCATGTCCCTTCCGGCAGATACAGGGCAAAATCATCCTGATCAAATACCGGCGCTACCAGAAGGCTGTCCCCCAGCATATATTCGGAACCTATATTGCGGAGATTGCGATCCTCCTGGAATTCCATGAGCAGCGGACGCATCATCGGAACGGATTCCAGGGATGCCTGCCATGCGGCAGAATACAGATACGGCATCAGCCTGTGGCGGAGCTGGTTATAATATGAAAATATATTCTTTGTTTCCGGCGCGAAATTCCAGGGTTCCCTGGGTGTCTTTCCATGGCATCTGCTCAGGGGTGAAAAGAAACCAAATTGTGTGGAACGGATATATTCTTCCTCTTCCGGCATACATTCATAGCCTTCATGGTCGGTATTATAAAAGCCGCCCATATCAAAGCCCCAGTAAGCAACACCGCTCAGGGCAAGACTGAGGCCGCCCTGAAGGATGCAGGCATGGTTATTCCGATGTGTGGAGGAATCTCCTGCCCAGGCTGCCGGAATCGTATGGCTTCCTGCATAACCGCTCCTGCCCCAGAGCATGGGCCGCTCACCCAGAGGCGCCTTTACCTCCCTCATGGCCTCGTATATGGTTTTTGCATACAGGTAAGTCAGCTTATTGTGCCCCTGTATACCGTTTGACCCGTCATAATAAACCCCATTTTCGGGGACCGCTTCGGAAAAATCCGTTTTTACCGCGCCGATTCCCATTGCAATCACTTCTTTTACCCTGGGGACATACCATTCCAGAAAATCCGGATTGGTGAAATCAAAGCATCCCACCTTCCTCCGGGCGCCTGCGGTAGCACAAAAGGTCAAGGGATCCCCGATCCCGTCCTTCACCAGCCAGCCTTTTTCCGCCGCCATCCGGAAATACACGGATGTTTCTCCAATATAAGGATATATCCACAGGCAGAGGTGTATTTTGTGTTCCCGGAGAACCCGTATCATCTCCTCCGGATCCGGGAAACGCTGCGTATCCCATACCCATGCCCCGCTGTCCTCCTGCTTCTGCCATGCGTCCAGATTCATCACATCTATGGAGACGCCTTCTTCCTCAGCCTTGGCAATCACCTGGTACACTTCTTCCTGATCCTTATAGACACATTTTGACATCCAGAGGCCAAACGCCCATCTTGGTATCATGGGAATACTGCCTGTCATATGCACATAATCTGCCAGCAGATCCTTATAATCCCGGTTGGCAAACAGTATATAATCCAGATAGCTGTCCTCCACCTCCACCCCATAGGTAACATTGGAGCCGCATCCCATGTCAAAGGTCATTCTGGTAAAGCTGTTCACCAGGATAGAATACCCTCTGCTGCTCATGAAATACGGATGGTTTTTGTAGGAATCCCCGGTATTGGTGCTCAATGCATCCTTCTGCCAGCATTGGATTTTTTGTCCTCTCTTATTAAATTCGGTAAATTTCTCACCGAAGCCGTAAAATGCCTCACCGGCATACATATACATACTCTCCCTGACCCGGATCACCCTGCCCTCGTCATCCCGGTCAAACCCCAAAGGAAGGTATTTGCACATATTATCCACGTTGGAATCCCGGTTCTGTTCCTTTGTCAGCAGCCTGCCGTCCAGGTAGGTACTCACTTCCCAGGGTATCTTTCTTATCCGGATTTCCAGCCTGGCAGTATGTATGGACAGCGTTTCTTTCTCTTCCGCCACCTGGTAGGACACTGTCTTTTCCAAAGAAAAAACTTCGTTTGTAAAATCCGGCTCCTTTCCTTCCGGATACATCCGGAAACGGTAGGACGACGGACTCAAAGGCTGTATAAGCACTGCGGCTTTTTTATTCCGGTATGTCCCTGCTTCTATTACCACGCCGTCTCCCCTGTCCGTATATCCCAGGACTCCTGTCAGGAAATCGAAATTGTGGCTGAATATGGTTTTCAGATATCCCAGCTGTGGATTATAGCTTACTTCTGTTTTCTTGTTCATCAGATAACCCTCCCCTACTTTTTTCTATTGATTCCGGTATTCCTCCGGCGTGCAGCCGCACAGTTTCTTAAAGGACTGGATAAAATGAGATGTATTATTGTACCCCACCTGCGCGGCAACTTCATTTATTTTCATACTTTTATCCTCCAGCAGCTCCCTGGCCTTCTTGATCCTGAGTTCGATTACATACCGGGAAAAGGTCTGCCCCACAGCGCCTTTAAACAGCCGGCTCAGGTAGGAAGGATTCATAAAATACTTTTTTTCGGCAAGCTCCTGCAAAGAAAGATCGTACTGGTAATTCTGCTCCACATAATGGAGGATGTCGCGTATTATGGCATTTCCCCCGTTTTTGAGGGAATTCTGTCCCTGATCACAGATTTCCCGGATAATATCCATGAGATATTCTTCCAGCTCGCCGGGGTGCTTGAAATTATATAGATCATACCTGCGGGAAAACATGATTTCCACCTTGCAGTCCATGGCTTCGTTTTCCTTATACAGGGAACGGTAGTACCGGTTAACGCTCCGCAGAATATTCAAAATCATGTCATAATAGGCATTCACGTCTCCGCTTTCCAGCAAATCCGGTTTAGTAAGCAGCCCGTGAACCAGGGCCGCCGCTTTCCCGCTGTCGGAAAGCTGAAGGGAGCCGGCGAGCGCATTTTCATCCTGGGAAAGGAAATAGGTATTCCCGCCGTGGGGAAGCTGATATTCGAAAATCCGGTTCCAGCCCTTCAGAAGCCGGATATTAATGGCATACAGGCATTCTTTATAGGCGTCGTACCTATTGACACATCCGGAAAAAGGGCGGCTTGTTCCCATCACCACCCCGGTCTGAAGCTGGACACGGCAGTAATTCAGGATGCCTTCCAGATCCTTTAGCAGGCTTCCCTCCTCTGCAGCGACCGCCATATATTCATCGTTCTGCTGGCAGAAAAAGTTCCCCGCCAGCCTGCTTCCCAGCTTCTGGCTGCAGATTTTGCCCAGAAAGCCGGCGTCTTTGTCATTCATGGGCCGTTCCAACTGCAGGACAAATATCCTGCAGGACACATCGTCGGGCAGCCACGACACTCCGGGCATATGGAGCTTCATCAGCTCCTCATTTGTGAGCACCTGTTTGGAAGAGGTATATCCATTCGGCAGTTTCTTCAGCCGTTCCTGGACACCGGCCTCCACCTCTCTGCGGAAGCTTTCCTGTTTTTCCTCCAGCTGCCGTAACACGTTTAACAGCTGTTCTTTTTTCACGGGTTTTATCAGGTATTGCCTGACTTCGTATTCCATAGCTTTTCTGGCATAATCAAATTCCTCATAGCCGGATACGATTACCACCTGGATATAAGGCATATTCATATGAATATATTCTGCAAGCTCCAGGCCGTTTTGCTTCGGCATAATAATATCTGTCAGAACCACATCCACATCCGTGTTCTGTTCCAGAAAATCCACCGCCGCCCTGCCGTTTTCCACAGCGGCTGCCAGCTCCACCTCCATATTACATTCCCTGACAATCTTTATCAGCCTCTGCCTGGCGTAATATTCATCCTCGGCAATCAATATTTTCATATCGTTTCTCCTACCCGTCCTGTCTGAACGATTACCCGGGCTTTGTGTCCCGCAATGCTTTTATCCGCAGTACCGCCCGGGTCCACCGGCCATATTCGCTGTACAGGGTGATTCCGTAGATTTTGCCATAATAGCCGGATACGCGGGCATTTACGTTCATAATACCGATTCCGTCTCCTCCGAAATCCTGACCGGCATTCATATTCACCCGGTATTCGAACAACTTCTGATTCATGTCCTCCAGCTTTTTTTTATTGATTCCGACACCGTTATCCGTGACAGTCAGGAGCATGTCCTCCTCTCCTTCCAGCGAGGCGCTGATCGTCACGCGCCCTTTTTCCGCGGTGCCGAACAGCCCATGGGATATGCTGTTCTCCACAAGGGGCTGGAGGATGAATTTCATGACCTTAAAGGAATAAATCTCTTCCGGGATTTCATAAATCATCTCAAACTGATCCGGGAACCGGTATTTCTGTATCTGTACATAATCCTTTACGTGATCGATTTCCTCCCGGAGCGTGACAATGGAATCCCCTTTCAGGTTATACCGGAATATATTGGATATGCTGTCCGTAATTTCTACGATATTGTCCATGTTTTCTATTTCTGCGATAGCGCTTATGGTATTCAGCGTATTATAAAGAAAATGGGGATTGATCTGGTAGGTCAGCATTTTGATTTGGGCTTCCTTCTGATCGATCTCATAAAGAAGTGTTTTTTCCGCATATTCATTAATCCGATCCGCCATGCTGTTATAATTCTGTATCACATTCCGTATTTCATTATTTCCCAGCAGCCATTCCTCCTCCTTCGATAAATATACCTTTGCGAGGGAGGTTCCTTTATTATGCCGTATCACTTCATCCATTTTGGTCAATGGATCCATCAGCTGGTTAACCCGGTAATAGTAGATCATAAAAACCACAGCCGCCGTAACAAGCAGGATGGTGATATCCCTGACTTTGCGTTCCGATATGGAGCGGAGGGCTTCCTTTTCGGCAATGAAGCGCACCACTGTCCAGCCCGAACTCTCGCTGCGTATGGCAGTCATCAGGTAATCCAGCCCGCCGATGCGCAGGATATCCTGTTCCCGTCCTTCCTCTACCATCTGCTTTGCTTTTTCCTGCACTTGTGTAAGCTGTTCTCCGTACAGGCCGCCCTTCCCGTTATTGTAAATCTGCATATCCTCATAAAACAGCAGGGTGCCTGCGGGGTTATCTGTGGAATTGAGCAGACGATCCAGCTCCGCATAGCTGATGTCCAGGGTTACATAGGCCAGAGGAGAGGTCCCGTTATAGCTGTACAATACTTTTACAGCGGTCACGACCTTGTAATCCACCTGGCCGATGCTCCAGACCGACGGATCCGTATAATAAATACTGTGCCCGATCTTTCCGCTGTCCACGATTTCCCATATGTAATCCTTATAGTCCTGGAACACGGAGCTGATATTGCTGTATACATCCCCGTTCGCAGAGAAGATGCAGCAGCGTTTTATGTATTTGCTGTTGGAAACCACGTGGTTGATGGTCCCTTCCACATAAGTGGTGTTCTGGAACCGTGTCACTTCATCATACTGGCTTTTCCGGTGGTTGATAATGTTGCACATCCTCTGATCCTGATAATGAAGGTTAAACAGGCTTCCCACATCCAGGATAATGGAATCCACGGAATAGGCCAGCTGCTTGCCGCTCTCCATCAGATGATTAATGTCGGCCTGCCTCAGTTCGCCGATATTCTGGTTATAAATCATCAGGCTCACGCCCATCATGATAACCGTGAAAATCAGAAATACCGTAAGTACTTCCAGGCGGACGGATTTCCTTCTCATGTCTTAACTGCGCCCTGGGTCAGTCCGGCAACGATATATTTCTGGGCGCAGATATAGGCAATTACCACCGGCAGCATAGCAACCAGATAGGAGGCAAATGCCAGGTTATAGTCAAACGTATACTGGGATTTAAAGTTATATTGGAACAAGGGCAGCGTCCACATTCCCGGCTGCTGGTTTAAGATGAGCAGGGGCATCTGGAAATCGTTCCATACCCATAAAGCGTTCATGACAAAAATAGTGGCAACCATAGGTTTTATCAAAGGAAGAACCACGCGCCAATAAGCGGTAAAGGTGGTACAGCCGTCGATAGACGCCGCTTCCTCCAAATCCCTGGGCACACTCTTCACATAGTTGGCAAGAAGGAATACTCCCTGGGATGACGCCAGGGCAAGGCACATGCAAATCAGTCCTGTCTGGTTTAAAAGCTTCATTTTGGTGAGATACTGCACCAGCGGCACCATGATAACCTGGAACGGTACAAAAATCCCAAGAAGAAGATAAAAATAGATGGTCTTAAAGTATCTGTTTTCTTCCATTTTCCGTGCAATGGCATAGGCGCACATGGGAATGAAAACAAGTATCAGCACCACCGAAATGATTGTGATTTTAGCGGAATTCCACACATAAGTCCAGTACCCGCTTTTTTCAAACACACTGATAAAATTGCCCAGGTAAAAGGAGGCAGGAAGTGAGAAAAAATCAGCCGCGGATTCCTGCTGTGTCTTTAAAGAGGTTATCACGGTGATATACATGGGAAACAGGATAATAAGCGCCCCTATAAGTAGGACAATCCATGTAACCACTTTAGCAATTCTGGATGATATCGATTTTCCCATATTAGTCACCTACCTGTTTATTCTTAGTCATTTTTAAGGTAACGGCAGCCACAACGGCCACGATTACAAATAAAATCATGGATTCGGCTACGGACTGGCTGTAGGCATTCCCCTTCATCGCCTGGTTGTAAATTAAAATACCCACTGCCTGAGTGGCCCCTCCCGGCCCGCCGTTCGTCATCGCCATAATATAATCGAATATGGTAAGGCCGGCCTTTACCTGGGTTATGATAACCATATTCAGAACCGGAATCAGGAAGGGGAAGGTAATGCTCCTGAATTTGTCCCACCGGTTGGCCCCGTCGATGGTAGCCGCTTCATAAAGCTCCGACGGCACGCTCTGCAGTCCTGCCAGAAACAGGACAATAGGAATGGAACAGCCCTGCCAGAGATTGACTATCAGAATACCGAACATGGCTGTTGTTTTATTTCCCAGAAGGCTGTTGGAAAGCCAGCCGATATTCAGTGTCTTGCCGATGACGGGAAGTGCGCGGTAAAACAGTTCATTCCAGATCAGCCCCACCGTTACCATGGAAAGCACCGCCGGAAGGAAATAGATGGACCGGAAAAAGGTGGATGCTTTCGTGAGGTTATTCAGGCATATCGCCACCAGCAGGGAAATAACGATCAGAATGATTACAAACAGAAAGGTATATACGAAGTTGAATTTCAGGGCAGCCAGAAATTTACGATCCATCATGGCTTTGACATAATTTCCAAAGCCGATCAGCTTATAGGATGCGCTTATGCCGTTCCAGTCCGTAAAGCTGTAGTAAATCCCGATTGCCATAGTCACCGTAAAAAATACAGTATACATCACCACGGACGGCACTGTAAACAGGAACAGCGTTCTGGTTCTTTCGGATATTTTCTTTGTTTTCTTACTTTTTTCTTTCTCCATAACTCTTTTCTCCTTACCTGAAAACGGGCAGGACATGCGGCCCTGCCCGCTTTACCTAAACAATAGCCGGCCCGTACTGCGCGGCAGCCGCTGCGTGCACGCTATTGCGCTTCCGCCTCTCTTGCGGTTTTCCAGTCTTCATCCAGCTGGGTAAGGAAATCGGAAACGGAAGTACCCATAAATACATTCTGGATTTCCGAACGCTTGGTATCTTCAAATCCGGTAGGAGGCACTGCCAGATCCAGAACGCCAGCTTTATCAATCAGGTCAAGAACCAGCTTATCCTGGGGAATATCCGCCGTAACCCCTTTGATTGCGGACGGTGAATGATCCCTGTCGGAATACATCTGCCCGGCTTCGGTGGAGAAAAGATAGGTCATAAACTTATCAACGGCTTCCGATTTGGCGGGATCGGATGCTGCTTTGGCACTGACGCAGATTGCACAGTCAACTCCCACCGGCTGCTTCATATCACCGCTTCCGTTGGGCATAGGGAACATTTCCACGTTACTGTCCGGGTTGGCGGACTGGATGGAAGGAAGTGCCCAGCTTCCCTGGATAAACATGTAGGAGGCCCCTGTGGCAAAATCATTAATGGCCTGATCATAGCCGAGGGAAAGGGTATCACCCTGGGAATACTTCTCCGTCAGAAGAACCATTTTCTCCATGGAATCGTTGGCAATGGCGTCCGCCGCATAAGACTGGCTGCCGTCATCAAGGCCTGCATAAAAGTCCGCATAACCGCCCCTGTCTTTCCCGCCGATATTATCCCAGAGCTGGGAAACGGTCCATGCGTCCTTGTTGGGAAGGAGGAAGGGAACCTCACCGTTTGCCACGATTTTGTCACACAGCGCAATCAGTTCATCCCATGTCGCAGGAACGGAAAGCCCGGCTTCCGTAAATTTGTCCACATTATAGTAAACGCCCATAAAATTCAGGGAAATAGGCAGGCAATAGATACCTCCGTCTTCCATTTTCAGATCTTCAATGTACGAATCCACGATGTTTCCCGTATATTCTTTGCCTGTCAGGTCTGCCAGCAGCCCTTCATTGGCAAACTGTACAAACTGTGCGTCCGTAGGCCAGTGCATGAGAATGTCCGGCAGTGTATCACTGCTGGCTCTTGTCATCAGCACGCCGCTTCCGTCGGGGGTGGTATTCAGCGTCACCTTGATATCCGGGTTTTGTTCACTGAACTTATCGATAACTGCCTGGAAGGTATCCGCCGCCTCTCTCTTCTGGTTTACAAACTCGATTTCCACGGTTCCGGATGAAGTTCCTTCTTCTGCAGCCTCCTTGCTCTCGGAAGCCTGCACAGCCGGTGTTTCCTGCGCAGCAGCCCCCGTATTTTCCGCAGATGTCTGCTTCCCGCAGCCCACAATACCTGCTGCCGCTATGGAAAGCGTAAGCAGAATTACAATCGCTTTTTTCTTCATACCCAATTTCCTCCTTTTGTTAATTCATTCTTTTTTCCTGCATTTATATAGTAACATTTTGTATTTCCCTTTCTATATAACATTTATTTCATATTCAATATTACTAATTTTACTTTTTATTTAAAATTTTTGTTATATACTTTGTATATTATTTTTCATAAAGTATAGATTTCTATATGCAGATGGTAAGATTTTTGGTATGGCCGCAAAATCTCTCGTGATAACATAGGATAACGAAACAAACTAACCGTCCAGGCAGGTCCGAACGGTTACAGATCTTGGAGTACAGGGAGGTTTGCACATGGATTTAGGTTGTATTTATCACAGAAGCCAGGATAATATGTGCTACGCAAAAAACGAAGCGGAGCTGGTGATTCAGATTCAGACAGGAAAGGATGTGGAACGGGTTTTCCTCCATTATGAGGATCCCATGGAATCGGAGGAGTTCGGGGGGCCATGGCGGTGGAAGGGGCATCCGGAGGAGATGTCCGGCGGAAAGGAACTGGAAAACCACAAGTGGTGGACACTTTCCGTTTTCCCTCCTTATAAGCGGTGCGCCTATTTTTTTGAGCTGCGAAGTGCAGACGAGACTTACTTTTATCTGGAGGATGGGTTCTATACAAAGGATACCCTTGTCCTGGAAAACAAAAGGCTGTCCTATTTTTCTTTTCCCTGGATGAATCCTGCAGATATCAATGTAACGCCGGATTGGGTGGCAGACACGGTATGGTATCAGATTTTTCCGGAACGCTTCTGCAGGAAGGACGATTCCCTCCCCAAAAAGAAACTGCTTCCCTGGGGCCGGTGCCATGTAACCAATGACGAATTTTATGGCGGGGATCTTGCCGGGATCACTTCCAAAATCGGGTATCTGGCTGATTTGGGTATTACCGGCATCTACCTCACACCTATTTTTGAGGCTTCCACCACCCACAAATATGACACCACGGATTACCGGAGGCTCGACCCTGCCTTCGGTACAGAGGAGGATTTCCGCACGCTGGTGGATACCGCCCATCAGGCAGGTATCCGCATCATGCTGGATGGTGTGTTCAACCACTGCGGCTACCATTTTCCCTACTGGCAGGATGTGCTGGAAAAAGGCCCTGCGTCCCCTTACTGGAACTGGTTTATGGTAAATAAATGGCCTTTTGACAAGGCCGATCCCTGGACCTATGACAAAAAATACTATTCCTTCCATTTCACCGCATTTATGCCCAAACTGAATACCAATAACGATGAAGTGGCAGAATATCTGACGGAAACCTGTGAATACTGGGTCAGGGAATTCGGAATCGACGGCCTGCGCCTGGATGTGGCCCATGAAATATCCCATAAGTTCTGCCGTTCCTTACGTGCACGTCTGAAAGCCCTGCGCCCGGACTTTTATATTCTGGGGGAAATCTGGCAGGATTCCATGCGGTGGCTGAGAGGTGACGAGTTTGATTCCGTCATGAATTATCCCTTCCATAATGCAGTGATGGACTTCTTCCGGAACAAAGAAGCGGACAGCCTGTCATTCCGGTACCGGATTAATAAATGCTACAGCATGTATATGGAGCAGACCAACCGGGTGCTTTTCAATCTTCTGGACTCCCATGATACGGCGCGTTTACGGAGCAAGCTTCCTGATGCGGATTCTTTTTTCCAGGCATTGGCCGTGCTGTATACCATGCCGGGAAGCCCCTGTATCTTTTACGGTACCGAAATTGCCATGGAAGGCGGCCCGGATCCCGACTGCCGGAGATGCATGCCCTGGGATGATATAGATAGAGGAACCTTTCGGGAGACTACCGCCATGGTAAAGGCTCTCATAGCTCTTAGGAAGCAGGAACCTCTCTGCCGCTGCCCGGAAATTATATTTCCGACGGGGGAAGCTGCGGGATCCCGGATAGTTACCTATCGCAGGCAGGCTGACGGCCGGTCGCTTACGGTATGTATCAACGCAGGGGATACCGGGACAGGCGTTCCTGACGGAAGTATCCTTGTATCACGAAAGACGGAAAACGGGCGGATTCTGCCGGGCGGGTTCGCTGTTATCAAATAGCATAAGGTCCCGGTACAATTCCGAATCAGAAAAAAGGTTCCGGACAGGCGATACGATGGTATGCCTGACCGGAACCTTTTGTAATTCCTATGTATGAATCTCAGATCTCTATTAATTCATATTGATCGCTGCCCAGCCCGATTTTTACCCCGTGCTCAATGCAGGAATGCCAGTTGGTATCCGGCGCGGAGTCAATGAAATGATCCTGATGCACATGAGGCATGCGATCCAGCTGGCTTCCGCTGATAACCGGCTGCCTGTTTACCGCATCCGCACAGGCCACATCCAGCGCCACGGGATCGAAGGAGGCAAACATTCCCACATCCGGTACGATAGGAATATCATTTTCCGAATGGCAGTCACAGTTAGGGGAAACATCCACCACCAGGCTGATATGGAACTGGGGCCGTCCGGAAACCACCGCCTTGCTGTACTCCGCAATCTTGCGGTTCAGGATATCATTGCTTTCATCCCCGGGCGTACATACCGCATCCATAGGGCACACCCCGATACACCGGCCGCAGCCCACGCATTTCTTATGATCGATGGAAGCCTTGCCGTCCGTGATGGAGGGGGCGTCATGGGCGCAGATCTTGATACAGCGTCCGCAGCCGATACAGTTTGCCTGCTCCACATAAGGCTTGCCGGCGTTATGCATCTCCATTTTCCCCGCGCGGGAACCGCAGCCCATTCCGATATTTTTCAGAGTCCCTCCAAAACCGGTGGCTTCGTGGCCCTTGAAGTGGCTCAGGGTGACGAAAACGTCCGCATCCATAATGGCGCGTCCTATTTTGGCTTCCTTTACATATTCGCCGCCTTCCACGGGGACCAGTTCTTCATCCGTCCCCTTCAGCCCGTCTGCAATTATCACATGACAGCCCGTGGAAAAGGGTGAAAAACCGTTCTGGTATGCTGCATCCATGTGATCCAGGGCGTTTTTCCTTCCGCCCACATACAGCGTGTTGCAGTCCGTAAGAAACGGCTTTCCGCCAAGCTCCCTGATGACCTTCACCACAACAGCCGCATAGTTCGGCCTCAGATAGGCCAGATTGCCCGGTTCGCCGAAGTGGATTTTAATTGCGGCATATTTGTTGGTGAAATCAATCTTGCCAATACCTGCCGTTTTGATAAGACGCTCCAGCTTCTGAGGCAGATTCTCAGAAAATGAAGTTTTCATTGTGGTAAAATAAACCTTTGATTTTTCCATATCTTTTTCCTCCTTTTATCAGCCTAATGCAACATCCAATATCATCATAATAAGGAATCCGCCCATCACCCCAAGCGTCCCTATATTGGAATGTTCTCCCAAATGCGCCTCCGGAATCAGTTCCTCCACCACCACATACATCATGGCACCTGCCGCAAAGCTGAGAAGCCAGGGCATGAGAGGCTGGATTCCTCCTGCGATCAGCACTACCAGGATACCAAATATCGGTTCTACAATACCGGAAAGGCTTCCGTAAAGAAAGGCCTTCCAGCCGGGAATCCCTTCCTGACGCAGCGGCAGGGATATAGCCGCCCCTTCCGGGAAGTTCTGAATACCGATGCCCAGCGCCAGTGCAAATGCCGCTGCCACACCTGCTTCAGCCCCCATATGCTGTGCCGCCATGGCAAAAGCAAGGCCTACTGCCATTCCCTCAGGAATGTTGTGAAGGGTTACCGCCATAACCAGCAGGGTGGTCCGTTTCCAGGAGGAGGAAAGCCCCTCCGGCTCCTTGGATCCCGCATGCAGATGGGGAAGCAGCTGATCCATCAGCAGAAGAAAAACGATCCCAAGCACAAAACCTCCCGCTGCGGGTATCCATCCCACCTTGCCCGCTGCCTCCGCCTCCTCAATCGCAGGTATGAGGAGCGACCACACGGAGGCGGCAATCATAACACCTGCCGCAAATCCCAGAAAAATCCTCTGGATTTTCATATTTATTTTGCCGCGGAATAAAAAAACCATAGCGGCTCCCAGCGTCGTCATCAGAAAGGTAAAGCCGGTTCCGCCGGCTGCCCATAGCAATGCCTGTTTCATGTATTACCTCCAATCATATCAGAATATACGCGTACTTCACCTTCTTTAAGCTTATTCTCCAGAAAATCCCGGACGTCAAAAAGACTGTCGCATCTTTGATAGAGCATATCTTCTATCTCCGGATCGGGCTGTACCAGATCCGGAACCATAACTGGCAGCATTCCTGCCGCATAAGCGGAACGGATTCCGTTTGGGGAATCCTCCACAGCCACAGCCCTGGCAGGATCTGCCTGCAGCAGCTGGCAGGCTTTCCAATAGATATCCGGGAGCGGCTTGCTGTGCTCGACCATATCTCCGCCGATAACCGCCTGGAAAAACCCGGTAAATCCGGCAAGCCGCAGATGGCTTTCCACTTTTTTTGTATGGGTGGAGGATGCCAGAGCCACCTTTATCCCCTTCTCCTGCAGCCAGAGGAGCAGCTCCTGTGCCCCTTTCATGACAGGGAGGCCGTCTTTGTCCACTTTCTTCTGGAAAACAGCAGCCGTCTGCTCCCTGAAATATTCATAGGGAAAATCTTGCCCATAAGTTTCCTTCAGAAAAATACGGCAGTCCGTGCGGTTCAACCCGATACAGCCATAGACCCCTTTATCAATATCACCAAGCCCCATTTTTCCGGCAACCTCAACCCAGCTTTCCACACTCAGCCTTTCGGTGTCAAACAAAATGCCGTCCATATCAAAAACAATTGCTTCAATCATTGTATTCTCCCTTTATATAAAAGGCTGCCCAGCCTGGCAAACTGCTCCAGGGTGAAGGTTTCTCCCCGGACGGCGGGGGGCAGTTCCATTTTTTCCAGCGCCTCCGCCACCTCTGCCTTGGACAGGTTCAGGCCGGATGCATTGCACAGCCCGTTCACCAGGGTTTTCCTGCGCTGGTTGAAGGATGCCCGGATCAGCTTAAACATAAATTCTTCATCCGCCGTAACCACCGGGGGCTGTTCATACCTGGCAAGCCGGATGACGGTGCTTCCCACATTCGGTTTGGGCATAAAACAGGACGGCGGCACATGGGTGACGATCTCCGGCCTGGAATAATATTGGACCGCCAGGGAAAGCGCACCGTAATCCTTGGTTCCCGGCCCCACCTGCATCCTCTCCGCCACCTCGGTCTGTACCATGATAGTGATGCTTTCCAGGGGGACATGGCTTTCAAACAGCTGCATGATGATAGGGGTGGTTATATAGTATGGCAGGTTAGCAACCACCTTAACAGGTTTTCCTGCATTTCTTTCCCTTACCAGTTCTTTCACATCCATTTTCAGGATATCCCCATGGATAACTGTAACATTAGGATATGCGGCCAGGGTATCCTTCAGAATAGGAATCAGCGCTTTATCAATTTCCACAGCCACCACTTTCCCGGCCTCTTCGGCAAGGTATTGGGTCATGGTGCCGATCCCTGGCCCGATTTCCAGCACACAGTCATCCTTTCCGACTCCTGCCGCCTCCACAATGGTTTCCAGAACGCGGGGTTCTATCAGGAAATTCTGGCCGAATTTCTTCTGGAAGTTAAAATTATATTTCTGCAGTACCTCAATCGTACCGGTTGGCGTACCTAATTTTGGCATATCATTCCTCCGTGGTAAATGCGCACACCTGCCTGAACTGTTACCTTCTGTGCCTTCTAAATCTATCCCGTAAAACTAATCTATCCCGTAAAAACGTTTCGCATTCCGGAAGGTTGCTTCCTCCACCTCTTCCTCGGTCAGTCCCTTCAGCGCGGCTATCCGGGCCGCCACCAGCGGAAGGTTCAGGGAACTGTTCCTCCGGCCGCGGAAAGGATCCGGCGCCAGATACGGGCAGTCGGTCTCCAGAAGCAGCCTGTCCAAAGGAATATATTCCACCGCTTCTTTCACCTTTCTGGCATTTTTAAAAGTAACCACACCGCCGATCCCGATCAGATATCCCAGATCCAGAAACTCTCTGGCTGTTTCTTTGGAATAGGAAAAACAATGGATCACCGCAGGCCTGTCTTTTCCATATTCTGTCCGCATTGTCTCCAGCGTATCCCTTGCGGCATCCCTGGAATGGATAATTACAGGCTTTCCTGCCTCCTTAGCCAGATCCAGCTGGAGGCGGAAGGCTTCTATCTGTATCAACGGATCCGGCTCGTCCCAATAATAATCCAGGCCGATTTCTCCCACCGCTGCCACTTTGGGATCGGAAAGCCGGCTCCGCAGCCACTCCAGTCCCTTTTCGTCCAATGTCTGTGCATGCTCGGGGTGGATCCCCACCGCCGCATATAAAAACGGGTATTTATCCGCCAGCTCCAGTGATCGTTCACTGGAAGCGAAGCTGGCCCCTGCATTCACCACGTAACCGATACCCTTTTCCGGGAAACTGCCCAGAAGCTGCTCCCGATCTGCATCAAAGGCTTTATCATCATAATGGGCATGACTGTCAAAAAACATTATAACACCTCTTAACCCTTTCTATCACCAATTCTTTGAAAAAAACGGGTTTTCACTGAAAACAATAGGGATCATATCATACTTTTGCTTATTCATAAAGCTTGTGTAAAAAATTCTTAATTTTTTTTTAAAAAAGTATTGCAAAATAAAAATTTATATAATATAATGAATTCTGCGTTGCAGAAGAAAACATGCGCCTTTAGCTCAGTTGGTAGAGCACCTGACTCTTAATCAGGGTGTCCAGGGTTCGAGCCCCTGAAGGCGCACTTTGAAAGTACCGATTTTGAAGACATCCAGAGCTTCGGGGTTGGTGCTTTTTTTTGTGTTTTTATGTGAGCGGCCGGCTCCCTCCGAAACCGGTTAAAGTCAAGCCCCCCGCCGCAAACGCATTCGTTTGGCTCCTTGCCGCGGAAATAAGGTGCAATGAGAAACGCAGAGACAGCTGCCTGCTTCTGCGTTTCTCATTGCACCTTTCCCTATATACGGATTTTGACGGGATGGCGTATGATCGTCTTTAATTTTTCCGGTGCCGTCTTTCTGGGATCATTGAAATAGATCTCATGATGTTTCCTGGTTTCATTTATGTCGGTTATATATCCTTCGGCTTCCAGAAACGCCTGCATCTGCCGTATGGTGCCGGGTTCCCCGTCATACGGGCCAAGATGCATGATTTGGGCACACAGGCCTTCCGTCAGGGTTTCCATCCGGGCATGGGAAAGATCCAGATCCGGATTCTTTTTGTGCAGCTTTTCTTTGGCCTGTTCCAGTACCTGCCTGCTGACAAAGGAAGGGAGGCCGATCATGGAAGTCCAGCAGAAACAGGATTTATCCGTAATATGGATGCCGTCGAACCCCTCCCGTTTCTCCATCCACCACAGCCCCTCCAGGGGAGGGACCACATAATCAAAATAGCCCTGGGGCTGGGAGCCGTCCATCTTGCTCATTTTGATGGTATAGGAAAGACCGTACAGCACAGCCAGCGCGTCTTTATATTCCCGGCTGGTATTGGGATCCCCTTTTCCGTCCACACAAAGATAAGTCATGGGCGGCACATCCACCAGAACCGGCGCCGTTTTCTGTAAATAAATGGATTTATATTCTTTTTTAAAGTCAAATTTCAATTCTGCCATAGTCATCCTTTCCGGCTATCTCTTCCCTTTCCTGCATCCGCTTATCCAGATCCGCATCTTCCTCTCCCTGCGGCAAAACCCCTCCGTCCCTGACCGGAATAGCCAGCTCCGTAAGGTAATGGGAGGGATTTCCCCGGAAAATAAGTCCCGGCCCTTTTGTATAAATCTCTCTTGAAGGCGCTTCCGGCCGCAGCTTCCTTTCAAAGGCGGCGTCCAGAAGCGCTTTATATGCATATCCCAGTTCCTCATAGCTGCCTTGATGGATCGTGCGGATTGTCCGGCAGCCCGGCAGCTTACGGCAGCTGATTCCCGGTACCTGCACCATGCCTTTCACCGGTAAACACAGCTCCACATCCGCATCCTCTCTGTATTCCTCATCATAATACAGGCTGAAGGGACAGCCGGATGCCTTATTCCCCGCCGCCTTATACAGGCGGCCAATATATTTGCCCACATCGGAATAGGCTCCCCGGAACCGGATGGAAACCACCGTCACTTCCTCCTCCTCCTGCACCCGGACAGCATACTCCTGTTTCACATATCCTCCGGCCAACCTGCCCGGAAGAGCCTCCTCCAGCTTCTTCAGAAGCGCCTTTTCCCCGGAAATCCGCTGCAATATCTGTGCCTGTTTTTCCTTCAGGAAGTAAGCCAAATCCTCTTCTCCCCCATAATTGGCAATGACATCCCGGATTTCCATAATGGAAAAGTCCAGCTCACGCAGCAGGACAATCAGTCTTGCCCTTTCATAATCCGAATCGTTATAAAGCCTGTAGCCGTTCTTATCCCGCTCCGAAGGGCACAAAATCCCCTGCTCCTCATAATAGCGGAGCGCTTTTACGGTCAGGCTGGTTATCTTGGAAAATTCACCTATTTTATACAACGGCGATTCCTCCTCCTTTCCTGATACGGAAAGTATAAGCCCTCCCCCGCGGGGCGGAGTCAAGACCTTTTTTCCAATCCTTTTTGTTTTTCCAGGTACATATTGCCGTCCGCCTCTTTATAAAGGGCATCTGCATCTTTTTGCCCGGGTTCGGGCAAAGCAAAGCCGCAGGAAAACCGGAGCGGTATCTCATGCTCCTTATTATATTCCGATACCATTTCCTCCAGCAGCCTTCTATATTCCTTTTCCTGTAGTTTTTTCCCTTTCAGGATTACCAGGAATTCATCTCCGCCGATGCGGAAGCAGTCTCCTATGCCATCAAACGCCTTTCTGATACATCTTCCCGCACCGATAATGACTTCATCCCCCATGCTGTGTCCATACGTATCATTCACCTTTTTCAGGCCATCCAGGTCGATCATAGCCATTCCTGCCAGTTCAGCCTCATCCGCCCCCGCTTTCAGGGTTTGCATAACCTGTTCAAAAGCCGCCCTGTTATGGCATCCAGTCATAATATCCACATAAGCCAGGGATTTATAAACGGCAAGCTTTGCCCTTTCCTCTCCCGACAGAATAAACTTCCTGAAGGAAATGGCGATCAGGATCAGGGCATACGCCAGCATTCCCAGCCGCATAATTACGCTGTAATCCTTTTGCTTCCCGTAAAAGTCGGCAAAGGACAGAAAAGTCGTTCCCATAAAAACAAAAAGTGCGATGAGGATCTGCTTTGCATAAAAGGCCCGGTTCCTCCTGTATTCCTTCCCAAGGCAGTAAATAATCAGTATAATAGCCGCTGCAATCAGGATATGGGTAACCGGAAGCATCCTGTAAAACTCCATCCGCAGGACCGCATATAAAAATACCTGCAGAAAGAAATTAAGAATAAACAACACCTTCAGGACAAACAATTCCCGGTATTTCTTTTCACATATGCTTTCCACAAAGGAAAACATAGGGAGGGGGAATATCATGAAGCATAAAAAGGATGTGATAAACACAGCCTCCGAATTCCCTGTTGCCAGCTGCATGACCGGCGAGTCCGTAAGCACCCACAGAGAGGACAGGAATACAAACATCCCCGCCGAAAAAAACAGAGCGTATTCGGAACCCCTGTTCTTAACCCGGAGAACAAGGCTTCCCGCTATCAAAAACAGGGCAAAGACGATCATGAGCACACCGAAAAGCAGAATTCCCCGGCTGTCCCTGATAAATTCCATCAGTACCGCTCCCTGGCTTCCCATCTGTACCCCGGGAAACATCACTCTTCTTCCCACACTCTTTTCCAATTGGATACGTACCGTTTGCGTCCCGTCCTGAATCCCCACCGGGACAAAGCACTGGATGGAAGGCAGAAGGCTGCCCCGCAGAGGCCCGCCGTCTCCGTACTGATAGACACACTCATCCCCCACCCATACCGTCACCTTCTGCTGTTTGTTACGGAACGTAAGAACCGCCGGTTCCCCGCTGGAATCCGGAAGCACATGATAAAATGTCACTTTTTCCATTTTCGTGATATAAGGCAGCTCCTCCACATACTTTACCTGTCCGCCTTCCTCATAATACCAGCCCTCATTGATATCCTCAACGCATCCAAAATCCACAGCGGAATCCTCCAGCCCGGAATTTCTGCCCACAATAAAAAATACGGCTATGGTCACCACACCCATCAAAACCCACAAAACATTTATCAGCCCGTGTACCCGCTTACCTGACTGTTCCTGCATCCGCTTTCCTATCCCTTTCCATTCTGAGAGCAAAATAAAACCAATTTTCTTTATCCTATTTCATAAGCATCCCGGTGTCAATAAATACCGGTTGAAAATGACAATAAAGGTGTCGATTGGTAACCGTTCACGGCTCTTTGGGCGGGCAGGCAAAGCCACAGGGCGGCAGGCACAAAGAGCCGTGAACGGTAGCGCCGATCGATTAATACTTCGGCCATTTCCGACGAACGTCTTGCGTTCGTCACTTCACTATGCTAAAATATAGTTCCAGAGGTGTTCCTATGAATAAATTACTTATGGAACAGTTTGAGGACTGTCCTGTAGTCGCTGCCGTTAAAGATGAAGAAGGGCTGACAGCCTGTATTGATTCCGAAATACGGATTGTGTTCGTTCTCTATGGAGATATCTGCAGCATTGCAGGAATTGTGAGGCGTCTGAAGAATGCCGGGAAAACGGTGATCGTGCATCTGGATTTGATTTCCGGACTGTCCGGTAAGGAAATAGCCGTTACCTTTATCCACAATACCACTGCCGCAGACGGTATTATATCCACAAAGCCTGCCCTTATCCGTCAGGCAAGGGAATGCGGCATGTTTACGGTGATGCGTTTTTTTGTCATAGATTCCATGGCCTTCGACAATATACGCAGGCAGTCGGAATCGGTGCATCCTGACATCATCGAGGTTCTGCCCGGGCTGATGCCCAAGGTGATACGGCGTATTTGTACGGAAAGCCGGATCCCGGTCATTGCAGGCGGGCTGATTACGGATCGGGAAGATATTATGGCAGCCCTGAATGCGGGGGCCGTATCCATTTCAACAACAAACCGCCGGGTCTGGTTTATGTAACAGCCTGCGGCATATATTTTATAAACAAAATCGAATATCGTATTTGCAGGAGAAAAGGAGACAGCAAAAAGGGCGTACCGGACGGTATGTGTTTTTTGGCTGTCTTTTTCTTATATTACAGGTTCTGATAAGCAGTAACTTTATTGTAACTGTGAAAGGACCGGACCGTTAGACCTTATTTTGCAGGTGCCGCCCGCGCGGCAGATAGGAGGAATTTATGCTGGATGTAATTGTTATCGGCGCAGGTGTTACCGGCTGTGCCACGGCAAGGGAACTGTCCCGATATGATTTGAAGGTGACGGTTTTGGAGAAGGAAGAGGATGTGTGCTGCGGTACCTCCAAGGCAAACAGTGCCATTATCCATGCCGGCTATGATGCCGAGCCGGGCACCCTGAAGGCCCGCATGAATGTATTGGGCAACCAGAGAATGGATGCCCTTGCGGAAGAACTGGACTTTCCCTTTCAAAGGAACGGATCCCTGGTGCTTTGCTTTGATGAGGAAAACCTTCCCGGTCTGGAAGAGCTACGGGAAAGAGCAGAGGCCAACGGCGTGCCGGATGTGCGCATCGTTACCGGGAAAGAAATAAAAGAACTGGAGCCTAATCTGTCTCCGGAAGTAAAGGCGGTGCTTTTTGCACCTACCGGCGGCATAGTCTGTCCGTTTAAAATGACTATCGCTCTGGCGGAGAATTCATATGTGAACGGCGTGGATTACCGTTTTCAAACCGCGGTTACCGACATTGCCCGGACAGACGGCGGATATCTGGTCAGTACCAGCCGGGGCACCTTTACCGCCCGCTGTGTGGTGAATGCGGCAGGTGTATACGCGGATCAGTTCAACAACAAAGTCAGCGCCCATAAGCTGCATATCACCCCCCGTAAGGGCGAATATATCCTGATGGATAAAAAAGCCGGAAGCTTTGTATCCCATACCATTTTCCAACAGCCCACACGGCTTGGCAAGGGCATCCTGATCACCCCTACCGTACACGGGAACCTTCTGGCCGGCCCCACCGCGGAGGATATCACGGATAAAGAAGAAGTGAGCACTACCGGGGAAGGACTGGCACAGGTCATGGAAAAAGCACGGCTGAGTGCAGAAAAAATACCGCTTTCTATGGCCATCACCTCTTTTGCCGGCCTTCGTGCCTGTGAAGAAAAGGGTGACTTCGTCCTGGGGGAAGCGGAGGACGCGGAAGGATTCTTCAATGCGGCAGGCATCGATTCCCCCGGCCTTTCCAGCGCTCCGGCCATCGGCCTTTTCCTGGCGGAAGAAATCGCCGCACGGCTGAAGGCCGGAAAGAAAGCCGATTTTATTTCCCGGCGTAAGGATATCCCCTGTGTTGCCGAAAGCACACCGGAGGAAATGGAAGCCCTCATCGCCGCCGATCCCGCTTACGGCAATGTCATCTGCCGCTGTGAAACCGTTACGGAGGGTGAGATCATAAATGCCATACGCCGGCCTCTGGGAGCCAAATCCCTGGATGGCGTAAAACGCCGCACCCGCGCGGGTATGGGCCGCTGCCAGTCCGGTTTCTGCGCCCCCCGGGTGATGGAAATCCTCTCAAGGGAACTGCAGATCTCCCCTCTGGATCTGACCAAATCGGGCGGGAAGTCCTGTCTGCTCACCGGAATGACCGGCGGAAGTTAAAACCCCCGCCGTGAACGGCGAGGTTTTTGACCCTCACGGCGGTCGCCAGGCGAACGCGCAAGCGCGTTCGTTTGGCTCGTTGGCCGCGGAAATATTTTATAATGCATGTATCATGCGGAAAGGTTTATTATGGCTGATTATGATCTGATTATTATCGGGGGAGGACCGGCAGGACTTGCTGCCGCGGTTTCCGCCCGCGAAAACGGAATTGATAAAATACTGATACTGGAACGGGATAACGAACTGGGCGGTATTCTTAACCAGTGCATCCATAACGGCTTCGGCCTCCATACCTTCCGGGAAGAGCTGACAGGTCCGGAATATGCCGCCCGTTTTATTTCCCGGGTGAAAGAAATGAATATCCCCTATAAGCTACATACGATGGTACTGGATATCTGCCCTGCCGCAGGGGATCCTTCCCGAAAAACCGTAACGGCAATGAACCGGACGGATGGGCTGATGACACTTTCCGCCAAAGCCGTCATCCTGGCCATGGGCTGCCGGGAGCGTCCCAGGGGAGCCCTGAACATACCCGGTTACCGGCCTGCGGGTATCTATTCCGCAGGAACCGCACAGCGTCTTGTGAATATGGACGGCTTTATGCCGGGAAAAGAAATCGTCATCCTGGGATCCGGGGACATCGGCCTTATCATGGCGCGGCGCATGACGCTGGAAGGTGCCAGGGTCAGGGTTGTGGCAGAACTCATGCCTTATTCCGGCGGGCTGCAGCGGAACATTGTGCAGTGCCTGGATGATTTCGGCATTCCCCTGAAACTCAGTACCACCGTAGTCGCCATTCATGGAAAAGAGAGAGTGCAGGGTGTGACCCTGGCAAACGTGGATGAGAACCGCAGACCCATACCCGGAACGGAGGAATATATTCCCTGTGACACCCTGCTTCTGTCCGTAGGGTTGATCCCGGAAAACGAACTGTCCGGAAAGCTTGGTGTGGATATGTGCCCCGTCACCTCGGGTCCTGCTGTGAATGAGAGTCTGGAAACCAGCATACCAGGGGTTTTTGCCTGCGGGAATGTCCTTCATGTCCATGATTTGGTGGATTACGTTTCTCAGGAGGCGGAAAAAGCCGGTAAGTATGCGGCCCTTTATATTCAGGGGGAGCGCGCCACCGCCGGTGGGCCGCCGGTGCAGCTTCTTGCCGTAAACGGCGTCCGCTACACTGTTCCCCAAATCCTGTATCCCTCCCAGATGGAAGATACCCTCACCGTCCGGTTCCGTGTGGGCGCCATTTATAAAAACTGCTTTATCGGTGTATATCTGGACGGACGCCAGATTGCCCGTCTGCACAAAAACAAGCTGGCCCCCGGTGAGATGGAACAGGTTATCCTAAAAAAAGCGGATATCCTGTCCCAAATGGGACATTCCCAGCCGGATCTTAAAACAATTACCATTCAGGTAGAAAGAGGTGAAGCAAATGGAACAGCGTGAACTCATCTGTATTAATTGTCCTTTGGGCTGCCCTCTCACCGTGAGTCTGCAGGACAGTGAGGTGGTGAAGGTTGCCGGAAACACCTGCCCCCGTGGCGAAGCCTATGCCAGGAAAGAATGCACCAACCCCACCCGCATCGTCACCTCCACCGTACGCGTTCAGGGCGGGCACCTGCCTGTTGTTTCGGTAAAAACAGCCTCCGACATTCCCAAGGGTAAGATGGAGGCATGTGTAAAGGAACTGAAGAATATCACCGTGCCTGCTCCCGTCCATATCGGCGATATCCTGCTTAAGAATGCGGCAGGTACGGGCGTAAATATCATTGCCACGAAGGATGTGCTTTGATATAGTGGGTTGTGGGTAACCGTTTTAAATTTTGATAAAGGAAAGGATCTGCGATGATTACCGATTGGAATGGCCGGAATGCCGAAATACTGAAAAAGAAAAAACTGTGGCTGCTGGATATGGACGGCACCATATACAACGAAAATGAAATCTTTGAAGGGACCCTGGATTTTCTGCAGCAAATCCGCGATAATGGAGGACGGTATATTTTTATTACCAACAATTCCTCCAAATCGGCAGCCGATTATGTGCAGAAGGTTACCGGAATGGGGATACCGGCCGGTTATGAAGATTTTTACACCTCCAGCCAGGCGACTGCCATGTATATCAGGGAGAATTACCCCGGCCAGACCGTATACTGCATGGGTACCCGTTCCCTGGTAACGGAGCTTCGGGAAAGCGGGCTGCATGTGGTAACGGAACCGGAGGAAACGGCTTCTATCGTGCTCATCGGCTTTGATACGGAAAATACATCGGAAAAAATCCGCAATACATGCATTATGCTGGGACGGGACGTGGTCTACCTTGCCACCAATCCGGATTTGGTCTGCCCGGTCAGCTTCGGCTTTATTCCTGACTGCGGCTCCATGAGCATTATGCTGAAAAATGCCACTGGTAAAGAGCCTTTCTTTATCGGCAAGCCTCAGCCCATCATGGTGGACTGCGTGCTTAAAAATACCGGGTATCCGGCTGAGGAGGCGGTTATTGTAGGGGATCGGCTTTATACCGACATCGCCACCGGGAAAAATGCAGGCGTGGATGCCATCTGCGTACTTTCCGGCGAAGCTACCCTCAAGGATATAGAAGAGGGTGACATAAAACCGGATTTCCTGTTCCGGGATGTGAAGGAAATCTGGCAGAAGCTTGGGTAATCTCCTCCCCGGAAGGGAAATCCAAAAATCTATGATTCCGCATATAAGGCCCTGCTGAAGACAGCAGGGCCTTTTACAATTGTTCCACCTGTGGCCACGTTATTAATCCGCATGCAATTTTCAGTTTCAGGAAAATCTTTTTTTAATTTCTTCGTATTTCTCCGCTGTAATAAGCGCATCCCTGTTAATATCCTTAAAGGCCACAATATATGTCCAGCGTCCATATGGTTCTATTTTTTTTATTTTAGATAAATTGATGATATAGGATTTATGGCTCCGCAGGAAAAGCTCCGGGTCCAGTTTGGCTTCAATGTCCCCCAGACCTGCCGAGGTGGTAAAGGAATCCTGTCCGGTATAGATAACGGTATTGTTATTTTCCCGCTGGACCAGGATGATATCCTGGATATCCACAAAGCTCATGCTTTCCTTCCCTTTGACAAGAAGCCGGTCAAGCTCTTTTTCGTAGCGCACGATTTTATCCGCATGCTCCGGCAGCTCCTGTTCCTTCAGGGAAAGGATGCGGGCAAGGGTGCGTTCCACTCTTTCGATAGCAAAGGGCTTTATCAGATAATCAAAGGCATATACCTCAAAGGCCTCCGGCATATATTCCGCATGGGCGGTGGCAAAAACGATTTTTGTCTTGGGATCCATGTCTGCAATGATTTTCGCACAGTCAATGCCGCTTGCCCCGTTGATTTCGATATCCAGAAAAACGACCTCCGGCTTTATTCTGGCAAAAAGGCTCACCGCGTCCGCCAGATTGTCGGATTCCCCCGCCACCTCAAAGCCGCCCTTCCGTTCTATGATTTTTTTCAGCAGCTTACGTATGCCGCTTTCATCCTCTACTATGATTACCCTGATCGCCATATGCCTTCCTTTTTCTTTTCCTGCAGACCGGTTCACCGATAATTTCACTCAGAACCACTGCTCTTCTGAGTGCCGCCCTCCGTTGTACGGTAATGGTGGGGAACCGGTTGCTTTCCCGGCTTTTTCCACCCCCGTTACATGCCGTCGCCGGTCCGGCGGATAGCTGTATTTCCTGCTGCCCTGTCTGCGGCGGCGCCTCCTGTGTTTCTTCTGTCAGGAAGAGGCTTTCCGACACTTCCCCCTCCGGGAGCAGTACTCCCGGGGGAAGATAGGGATGCCATACCGCATTGCTGCCTGCATATTTATTGGACATTATCGCACCGGCCAGCCTTCCAATCCCTTCCTGTAAACTATTCCTTTTCATTTCTAATCATTCCTTCCGTCACCGGTCAAGTCCGCATCCGTCAATCCCGTACCGGAAATTGACGAACGCATATCGGTATCCGCTTTCAGGTTCTGAAGCTCATAATAATCCATAACTCCCATTTTCCCTTCCCGGAGGGCATAGGCCAGGGCTTTGGGGACCTCGGCCTCCGCTTCCACCACATATGCGCGCATCTCCTGTTCCTTTGCCACAGCCATGGCACGTCTTTCCTCCGCTTTGGCCTGGGCAATGTTCTTATCTGCCTCCGCCTGGAGGGACTGCAGATGGGCGCCGATGTTACGTCCCACATCGATATCCGCAATATCAATGGAAAGGATTTCAAAAGCCGTACCGGAGTCCAGGCCCTTGCTTAATACGCGCTTGGAGATGTCATCCGGGTTTTCCAGCACTTCCTTATGGGATTGCGCCGAACCTACGGTGGTTACAATACCTTCACCGATTCTTGCCAGGATTGTCGCTTCCCCGGCACCGCCTACAAGGCGTTCCAGATCGGCCCTCACGGTCACTCTGGCTTTTACCAGCAGCTCAATACCGTCCTTGGCAACAGCCGATACATTGGTGGTTTCAATTACTTTGGGATTAACGCTCATTTTTACCGCTTCCAGCACATCCCGGCCTGCCAGATCAATCGCTGCCGCTTTTTCAAAAGGAAGCTCGATACCGGCCCTTTCCGATGCGATCAGGGCATTGATTACATTATCCACATTACCGCCCGCCAGATAATGGGCTTCCAACTGGTTTACCCCCAGATTCATACCGGCCTTCCTGGCCTTGATGAGGGGGATCACAATACGGGAGGGAACCACACGGCGCAGCTTCATTCCTATCAGGTTTAATATGCTGATTTTAACATTCGCCGCCATGGAGGAAATCCACAGCCCGATCGGTACAAAAATAAAAAACAGGACAATAAGCAGTCCGATAATACCAATGATACTGATTACAAGTATGTTTCCCATTACAAAGCCCCCTTTATTATCGTTCCTTTACCATTAATTTGGAACCGTTTACTTTTATTATCTCCAGATCCGCACCTTTTGATATATACCTGCCTTCAGATATTACATCAAAATTGACACCTTCAAAATTTCCCACTCCGGTGGGCCTTAAATCCGTTTCCGCAATCCCTTTTTTCCCAAGGAGATACTGCAGATCCATAGAGCTGATATAGCCCTCATCCTTTTTCTGCTCCTCCTCCAGGATGATCGGTGAATGGATTTTCCCTTTGGAAAGCATCCATACAATAACCGCCATCATAATGCCCAGCAGGGCCAATACAAGGACCGTGATGAAGGCTCCCTCCGCCACGGTGTCGGCTGTCAGGAAAACCCCTATCACAAGGCAGGCGATTCCGCTGATTCCCGGCGCTCCGAATCCCGGAATCACCATCTCAACAGCTATCAGAATGAAGCCTACAATGAAAAGGATAATTCCCAGTATCATTAATGTATCCATCCCTTTTTTCCTCCTTTCCGGCACCGGCCCTCTGTTTGTTCCGGGGATCTCCGTACCGTTCTATCTATGTCTGATTATAATCCCTTCCGGAATTCCCGGAAGAGGTATCCTGCCATTTATACAGAATAGGGGCTGTAATGTCAGTATCTCTCTTTGAATTGCAAACCGGGAGCTTTACCTGCCGTGCGGAAAACCTGTTATTACCGGGGCAGACGGACTTCAAAACAGGTCTCTTTTGCATCCGATAAAAGGCGCAGTTCCCCCCTGGCATCTTTCACAATCTGAGATACAATGGCGAGTCCGGTTCCATGTCCTTCTTCTTTTTTGGTGGAAAAGCCCTGCTTAAATATGAGGGTCTGGTGCTCCTCCGGTATCGCAGGCCCGTTATTACGGACGGCAAAGAAATAAGACCGGCTGTCCTGACGCATTTCCACCGTCAGCTTTTTCTCGCCCTCCTTATCCGCCAGCGCCGTGATCCCATTATCAATAAGATTGGCAAGCAGCTTACACAGCTCCCATGGCTCTACAGGAATTACCTTCAGAGGGGTCGCCACTTCCACCAACATGGCAATCCCCTTTTTTTCCGCGGATTCCATCTTGGCCTGAAGCAGGGCGTTCACCGCCGGCTGGGAGGTTTTCATCGCTTTGGACACTTTGCTGATGTCCTTGAAAACCGGCTCCATATATTCCCTGGCATCCTCATATTCCCCCAGCTCCAGCAATCCGTAGATCACCTGCAGATGGTTCATATAATCATGCCTTTGGGCACGCAGCTTCAGATTCAGGTTTTCCAGGTTTTTCATACTTTCCCGGTAGCTGTCGTTCTGATACCGGCTGGCGGTATACAGCCCCATCAGGGTGAGAAGGCTGCTCAGAAGCATGATGCCTATAGTCAGATAGATGGCGGGATTCACCCGTCCGAGAACCTGCGTCCCTATCACCAGCCAGAGCAGGAAAGCCGCCATAAACTGGAGACCGTTAATGATAAGAAGCGCCCGCACTGTTTTTTTTATGTTCATAACTAATCCCTCACTGGATTCTGGCCAGATACTCTTTGGACAGAATCTTCTTTATATTTATGCCGAACAGGATTCCTGCCGTTGCGGCGGAAATAAGATCGGATACAGGTTCCGCATAATAAATCCCCATTACTCCAAAAAAACGGGGGAGTACCAAAGCCAGCGGGACAAGGAGTATCACCTTGCGGAACATGGCAATAAAAAGGGATATTCTGGCCTGTCCCAGCGCAAGGAAGGTAGGCTGGATCCCATTCTGCAGACCGAAAAACAGCATCCCGAAAAGGAATACGGGCATAACCCGCGATACCAGTCCAATCAATTCCTGATCATTTGTAAACAGGGCCGCATATATGCCGGGAAACAGCATAGCCGTCAAGTTGGCGGTGAAGGAAATAGCAAAGCTGATTCCGATCATACGCCGGTACAGTTTTTTTACCCGATCAAAATTACCGGCGCCGTAATTGTAGCTGATAATAGGCTGTACCCCCTGGGTAAATCCCGAAAGCGGTGCGGAAAACAGCTGGAGCACACTCTGCATGATGGTCAGGGAACCCACGTACAAATCCCCTCCGTATATCTGAAGCCCCCGGTTCAGCACAATGCTGATCAGGCTTTCCGTAGACCGCATGATAAAGGGTGAAATTCCCAGGGAACAAATCTGTCCCATAATGCGGAATGAGGGCCGGATATGGCGGAGGGAGAGACGCAGGGATGATTTTGTGCTCATGAGGAAAGTAACATTCCAGGCGGCGCTCACCGCCTGGGAAAGCACGGTGGCAACGGCTGCCCCCTTCACACCCCAGCCGAAAACAAAAATAAACAAAGGATCCAGGACAATATTGACTACGGCCCCTATCACAATGGATATCATGGCAATCCGGGAACGTCCCTGGGATATGATAAAGGGATTCAGCCCCAGAGCCAGCTCCACAAAAAGGGTTCCCAGCAAATAGATGGACATATAATCCACCGCATAGCCGATGGTGACATCCGATGCCCCGAACATATAGAGAAAGGGCTGTAAAAAGACATAAAAGACGGCCATGAGCAGAACCGTAAACAGAACCAAAAGGCAGGTTCCGCTGCCGAGGATCTTTTCCGCATGCTTACGGTCCCCTTTCCCCAGCCAGATGGCGGCAAGCGGTGCTCCTCCCATGCCTACAAAAGCGGAAAATGCCGAAATGAGGGTAATGATAGGAAAGGTAATTCCCACACCGGTAAGAGCCGCCGCGCCCACTCCCGGTATATGCCCTATGTAAATCCGATCCACAATGTTATATAGAATATTAATAATCTGTGCGATAATAGACGGGACCGCCATACTTATCATCAGCCTGGGTATGCTTTCCGTGCCCATCCTTTGTTCGCCCTTATTATTCATTTCCATAATTCCTCCGTACCTGTTGTTTGGATACTGCCGCCGCCCTGTCCGGAAACGGGGACGGGCTGATCCATGTCGCTTTTTCAGTATACCATGTTTTTATTTAAAATAAAATGAGGGAAGGACTGGCCTTGCCATCCCAAAAGTGGTAATCTTGTAGGAGAGACAGCCGTATCGCCGCGTCGGAATATTTTCCGGGGATCGGTGCCGAAACGGCGCACTCTCATATTAAAAACACAGGAGACTGGCAGATGAAAGATTATACCGAATATATTGTGGAGCAGACACAGAAGCTGCTTTCCATAGACAGCCCATCCGGGTATACAAAGGATGTGGCGGCATATTTGATGAAGGTTTATGCCGAACTGGGCTATGAGCCTGTCCTTACCGCAAAAGGCGGCGTATTTGTGAAAATTGCAGATGGGGTTTCCGAAGGAAACGGGGAATGCGATCCTGCTGCCGGCCCGGTTCTTATCGAAGCCCATGTGGATACCCTGGGTGCGATGGTTTCGGAAATTACCGCCGCAGGGAGGCTGAACCTGACCGCACTAGGCGGCCTGAACCCGAACAACACGGAGGCGGAAAACTGCCGCATCATCACGCGGAGCGGAAATGTATACACCGGAACCTTCCAGCTTCGTAATGCCTCCATCCACGTAAACGGGGAATATAACGATACCAAGCGATCCTTCGGCGGAATGGAGGTGCTTCTGGATGAAATCGTACGCAGCAAGGAGGATGTTCTGGCGCTGGGTATTCTTCCCGGGGATATTGTCTGTTTTGATCCCCGTACGGTGGTGACACCCTCCGGATTTATCAAAAGCCGTTTTCTGGATGACAAACTGAGCACGGGGATTCTGCTGGGTTATGCTAAGTATATAAAAGAGGAAAACATAACCCCTTCCCGCAGGATTTATCATCATATTACCGTATTTGAAGAAGTGGGACACGGCGGCTGCGCCTCGATCCCTCCGGATGTGACGGAGGTGCTTTCCGTAGATATGGGCTGTGTGGGAGAAGGACTTGGCTGTAATGAATATCAGGTATCCATCTGTGCAAAGGACAGCAGGGGGCCTTATCATTATGACGTGGTAAGCGCGCTCATCGAAGCCGGAAAAAAAGCATCTGCGGATTTTGCGGTGGACGTTTATCCGTTTTACGGTTCCGATGCGGATGCCGCCCTTACCGCCGGTTATGATGTACGCCACGGGCTGATCGGCCCGGGAGTGTATGCTTCCCACGGCTACGAACGCAGCCATAAAAAGGGCGTGGAGAATACTTTTAACCTGCTGAGGGCTTATCTTGGCTGAGCCCTGTTAGGAAATGGAGGTATTTATGGCTTTTCTGCAAAAGATGATACCGGTTACCGCCCTTATCCTGCTATTGCTGTTTGTCCTGATCGTGATTTTCCGCAGGCTGTCCTGCAGGCGTACTTCCACCTTTAAGTGCCCCGCCTGCGGACAGGTGTTCAGGCCGTCACTGATGCAGCTCCTTTTTTCCGTGGGAAGCAGAAAGGGACAGATTCTGTATTGTCCCAACTGCGGGGAAAAGAATTATCTGGAACAGCTGGAGAAGGAAATTCCGGAAAAATAAGAGAATGCCGCTCAATAATGAGCGGCATTCTCTTATTTTTAACTTTAATTCCTGCCTCTGGAAATTATCCCATACTTCCCCAGTCTCCAAGGGAAACCGGGCGTACGGGAAAATACTTGGTGGATACGGAAATTACAGGAGCAGCCTGGCGCAGCCGTTCTTCAAAATCACTTTCGCCTGCCAGACATTCCTCCGCCAGCACATTCCTGATGCTGCATATGTATATTTCACTTTTGTTTTTGTCATCAAGAGGAAGTGTTTTATCCACCTGCAGCTCAAACGTCCAGGGGCTGTCTTTGGGTACCGGCACGTGCAGGACAGCGCCCTCTTCAGACTCCATTTTCCCGGACTTATCAAATTCATATCCCGGATGGGTTCCGCAGTAATCTGCAGCGCCCAGCATCGCTTCGCTTATGATGGAAGCGGAAAAAACACCTTCGGCCCTTATTCTGTCGCGGGTCAGCTTATCCTGTCCGATACAGGCGACAAACTTAAGCCCTTCGTCCCAGCAATAGGTGGCCCAGCAGAACAGTCCGTAGTTCGGATCCCCGTTTTCTTTGTATGTGCCATACAGATACAGGCACTGGGGACAGAAATCATTTGATACAGGCATTGTTATTTTGGCCATATTTTGTTCCTCCTTATTCAAACCGGTACCGCATCTCCCAATGGAACTCCTCCTCATCCAGCCTGTACTGGGGCAGAAGCTCAGGTCCGCAGGAGTTGGATCCTACGCCGCTTATCTTATAATCGGTACAGACGATGACAGAACCGCATTTTTCCAGTTCATAGTTGTGCTGCTTTGTTTCCAGTTCCTGTATCGTGTATTCCGAAGCGTTAAAGCTGAAGGGCCTGCTGCCTTCGGCCTGCATACCGCCCACCCTGACCAGGGAGCAGTTATAATGGCTGCCGTTTTCCTGGGGGCGCACATAGTCCACATGGAGCTGGGGCACCGTCGTATGGAAAACGTCCCTATAGCTTGCCTGATGCTTGTCACAGTAGCTTTCATGAGGGCCGTATCCCAGATAGGTAACCTCCTGCTCCTCCTGAGGAAGGCAGAATTTCAAACCGAAACGGGGCAGGAAGGGGAAGGAGGTATCTCTTTTTGCATCCACCGCAACCTTGATTTCCCCATCGCCGTTTACATTCCATACCGCATGCAGGCGCAGGAAGGGCTGTATGTAAACAGCGGCAATGGAAAAGTCGCAGGTAATGGTTATCACACCCTGTCTGGCTTTGGCTTCGCATGCATATACTTTTACCACACTTCTGTCGTATCCCGCTTCCTTCCAGGAACGGATGATGTTGCGGTCATTATCTGTAGGCGCCCGGTATACATTCCACTCTGCCGGAGCCGTTATACAGGCTTTGCCGTCCCGTTCCAGCTTCAGGAAGCTGCCTTCTTTTTTCCCGAATTCATAACATAGGCTGCTGTTTTCCATCCGGAATACTTCCGGGGTTTCCGTAAGGGTGAGAGGCTCTCCCTTTTTCTGCAGGGACAGCTTTTCTTCCTTTTCTTCCGATAGCAAAAATTGATCAAAGCCCATTTCATGGCCGGCCTGGGTCAGCTTATCCTTTGTTTTCTGGAGATAGGTCAGCTTCAGGAAACAGTGGGACTTAGGTTTTCCGGGAAGCTTCAGCGTAACATCGGTGAAGCCGTGAGGGGCCGCATCAAGTTCTTCCAGTACTCCTTCCTTCCGAAGGATTCCCTCTTCTTTGATCTCATAGCGGACATAGATATAATCCTTCAGGTTCCTGAAATCCAGTTTATTGTGCAGGCGGATAATCCCTTTTTTCTGATCCAGCAGCTCGGCCCTGACCGGACGGATGGCATTTTTCCACTCGTAAAGCCCTTCGTGAGGCCTTCTGTCGGGAAATACCAGCCCATCCATGCAGAAATTCCCGTCATGGGGGAATTCTCCCGCGTCCCCGCCGTAATGGAACATTTCCTTTCCGTTTTCCACCCGGCCTTCATAGGTGGCGTGATCACACCATTCCCATACAAAGCCGCCGCAGAATCCGTCATAACGGTATATCTGCTGCATATAGTCTTCGATATCCCCCGGGCCGTTGCCCATGGCGTGAATGAATTCACATTGGATAAACGGCTTTTTAACTCCGGGTTCTGCAAAATATTCGTCTATTTTCCCGGTGGACGCATACATATAGCTTTCCACATCCAGCATGGATTCATCTTTTTCATGCCCTTCGGGCTGGAAATGGACGCTCTCATAATGGAGAAGCCTTGTGGGATCGTAATTCTTCACCCAGCGGCCCGCTTCCTCCATATTGGTTCCAAAGCCGGATTCATTTCCCAGGGACCAGAAAATAACGCTGCACTGGTTCTTGTCACGTATCACACAACGCTGTACCCTGTCCAGTATGGCCTTTTTATAAGAAGGCTCCTGGACAAAATAGCTGTAAGTGCCCTCCGTGCTGCCTCCGTAAATAGCGGCGGCGCCGTGGGACTCGATGTCCGTTTCCGCGATCATATAGAAACCGTATTCGCTGCACAGCTCCGGAAACCAGGGCGCATTGGGATAGTGGCTGGTACGGATGGCATTGATATTTGCCTCCTTCATGATGCGCAGATCAAACATGGCATCCATCCGGGAAACGACGGCACCGGTGTAAGGGCTGCTGTCATGCCGGTTCACACCCTTGAACTTTACAGGCCTGTTATTGACCAGCACCACACCGTCCTGTACGGCAACGGTACGGATCCCTACCTTCTGAATCAGGATCTCTTCGGGGGTCTTGATTTTGAGGGTATATTGATAAGGCTCCTCCGCATTCCACAAAACCGGGTTTTCGACGGGGAAAACGGCTTTCCCTTCTTCGGCAGGGCATTCCCCCAGAAGGGTTTCCTTGTCCCACAATTCACAGATAACCGGAGGCTTTCCCACCACCTCATCAAGCCTTACTTCCACTTCCGCCCTGTTTTCCCCAAAATGTACGGGTGTTGTAACCGTATAATCCCTCACATACTCTTTGGGTCTGAAAAGCAGGTACACGTCCCGGAAAATGCCGGACATACGGAATTTATCCTGATCCTCCAGGTAGCTTCCGTCGCACCATTTCAGGACCAGAACCGCCAGTTTATTCATTCCCGCCCTGGTTTTTCCGGTAATATTGAACTCGCTGGGGCTGTGGGATACCTGGCTGTAGCCTGCAAACTTTCCGTTTATCCACACATAAAAGCAGGAATCCACTCCTTCAAAATAAAGGAACTGTTCCTTTTTTGCCTCCTCACGGCTGATGTCAAAGTATTTGATATAAGCGCCGCAGGGATTCTCATCCGGTACAAAAGGAGGGTCGAAGGGGAAAGGATACCGTATATTGGTATACTGCTTTTGATCAAAGCCCAGCATCTGCCAGCAGGACGGTACCTCCAGCCTGCCGAAGGCTTCCTCATCAAAATCCTTTTTGTAGAACTCCGGCACCGCCTCCGCATATGGGAAATAGCCGAATTTCCAATCGATCCCGCTTAAGTTTCTAGCGTTCTCCTTTTCCTGCAGATCGAGAGGTACATAAAAACACCTGTTTTCTTCCGTCCCGACATGCAGTATTTCCGGGTTTTCATAGAATTTTTCCAGAATCATAAGCTCTCCTTTGGAACGAACGTTCCGTTTCCTCTTTTCGGATTTTCCGTTTACAGCCCATGAAGACAGGTTCTATTTTCCACTTGGCGGCTGCTACTGTAAATTATAAAGAAAATATGTTACACTTACAATACAAAAAAGAAGATTAATGAAAAAACGTGTGACAATTCAGACTGATCTGAACTGTTACATAAACGCTGCCAGCAGGAACCCTGACGGTATACAGCAGAATGTGAGGAAAAATGTACGATACGATAGTAACATTGAAAAAAGGGACCGGCAGGACTTTAAAATCCGGCGGGATGTGGGTTTATGATAATGAGATAGAAAGCATTGCCGGGACGTTTGAAAACGGCGGCCTGGTTACCGTGCATGATTTTGACGGTTATTTCCTGGGGATCGGCTTTATCAATACCAACTCCAAAATTACGGTACGCCTTCTTTCCCGGAAAAAAGGCACGGTCATCGACGAGGCTTTTCTGGAAAAGAGAGCGGCGGACGCCTGGGAATACCGGAAGCAGACCATGGACACCGGCTGCTGCAGAGTGATTTTCGGCGAAGCGGACTGGCTTCCCGGCCTGGTTGTGGACAAGTTTTCGGATGTGCTTGTGGTGGAGTCCCTGGCGTTGGGAATCGACCGGCTTAAGCCCGTGATTCTGGAGGGACTCTGCCGTATCCTGCAAAAGGACGGGATTGTCATACGGGGGATTTATGAGCGCAGCGACGCCAAGGTAAGGCTGCAGGAAGGGATGGAACGCTTCAAGGGTTTTATCGGCGCCCCTTTCGACACCAAAGTGCAGATAGAAGAAAACGGGGTCAAATATATAGTCGATGTAGAGGACGGGCAGAAAACCGGCTTTTTTCTGGATCAGAAATATAACCGGGCCTCTGTCCAGCGGCTGTGCAGAGGGAAAAAGGTGCTGGATTGCTTTACCCATACCGGCTCCTTTGCTTTAAATGCGGGTATTGCAGGTGCGGAAAGCGTATTGGGCGTAGATGCTTCCCGGACAGGCATTCTCCAGGCGGAGGAAAACGCCAGGCTGAACGGGCTGGAGAATCGGGTCCGCTTCCGGTGCGCCGATGTCTTTGAACTCCTGCCCGAACTGGAAGCACAGGGGGAACGGTTTGATGTGGTCATCCTGGATCCTCCCGCATTTACAAAATCGAGGAATTCCATTAAAAATGCGGTGAAGGGATACCGGGAAATCAATCTGCGGGGAATTAAGCTTGTGGAAAACGGGGGGTTCCTGGCCACCTGTTCCTGCTCCCATTTTATGGATCCGGATCTTTTTGCCAAGACGATACGGGAGGCGGCATCCGGCGCCCATAAAAGGCTGCGTCAGGTGGAATTCCGTACCCAGTGCTGTGATCATCCCATTCTCTGGGCGGCGGATGAGTCCTATTATCTGAAATTTTATATTTTCCAGGTGGTGGATGAACAGTAGCGAAAAAGACAGACAACAGTCCTTATACGGAGGAAATAACCACAGATGTACCAGACAATACTTTATGATTTTGATATCCATATGCTTATGGATTCGGGGCAGGTATTCCGCATATGCCCCTGCGGGGAAAACACATATGTAGCGGCATCCGGGAGCCATCTGGTGCGGATACGCCAGACACCTTCTGTAGCTGCCGACACGCCCTCCCTGCCTGGTTCCGGTGCGGGCAGGGAGGGGGCCTGTGTGGAATTTTCCTGTTCCCCCGGGGAGTTTGCATCGTATTGGCACAACTATTTCGACCTTGCCACAGATTACGGGGCCATGAAGCAGGCGGTGGATCCCGGGGATAGCTTCTTACTCTCTGCCGTTTCCTATGGAGGCGGAATCCGTATTCTCCGCCAGGATCTTTGGGAAACCATCCTTTGTTTCCTCATATCACAGAATAATAATATTTCCCGTATCCGCAAGAGTGTGGATGCCCTTTGCCGCCGGTACGGGGATAAGCTGGTGGCGGAAGGGGTTTTTCCGGATCCGGATTTCTACTCCTTTCCTGCACCGGAAGCAATTGCAGCGGGCGGCCTGGAAGGACTGCAGGGACTGGGGCTTGGCTATCGGGATAAATATATTCTGGCTATGGCACTTCGCTGTGAAGGGGACAGCGGAAAGGAATTTCTGGAATCCCTGCAAAACGCGGGGTATGACGAAGCGATCGCCATTCTCACCAAAGAATTCGGTGTGGGGCGTAAGGTGGCCGACTGTATCTGCCTGTTTGGGCTTCACCATATCGGGGCTTTTCCTGTGGATACCCATGTAAAGCAGATTCTTGCCGCCTATTACCCGAAGGGGTTTCCCTTTGAACGTTACCAGGGCTTTGCCGGAGTCATGCAGCAGTATATGTTTTACTACAAGCTTTCTCTTCCGTCCTCCCGGACGAAAAAAGACCCCCGGAAACCCGTCACAGCCAGGAAAAAAATAAGCTAAGGGAGGTTTTCATGGATAAAACCGATTCCGTCATTCTTACTATACTAAAGGAAAACAGCCGCGCAAGCGCCTCCGATATCAGTAAACAGGTATCTCTTTCCGTGCCTGCAGTCACCGAACGCATCCGTAAGCTGGAGCAGACAGATGTGATAGAAAAATATACGATCCGGGTTAATCCCGGTGCCTCCGGATATAATCTTCTGGCTTTTATCCTGGTAAAAATGGATTATTCCCGGAATATGGACGTTTTCCAGGATACCTGCCGGCAGCTTCCCCAGGTATTGGAATGCCACCATATCGCAGGTCCTGCGGATTTTCTTCTAAAGGTGCTTTTCAGGGATATGCAGGATATTGAAGATTTTCTGTCCGGCACTTTAAAGGATATCCCGGGGGTAACGGATGCCAATACGATTATCTGTCTGTCCACTCTGAAGGAAGAAATAACGGTATAAGCCAGGGTGCCCGGGAAGGCGGCACAGCCTTACAGACGGGCCGTGCTCCTTTTCATCGCTCTGATTGTCTTTTTTGTTTCCGAATCCACGCAAAGGGATTCTGTAATCTTCTGCAGGGACTTGTTATAAGTAAAATCATCCAGTGTATTGTTCCGCAGATAGGCCATGGTTTTCTCCGGGAATTGTACGTAACACATGGATACAGCCCAGGCAACAGCCATTTTTACATAGTAGCCCTGGTGTTTGATTCGATCAAGGATAGGATAGATCCGGTCTATATATTCCCCGGTGATAAAGTAATCCAGCAGCATTACCACCGCAAAACGGACAATGAATTCCCCGCTGCTTTCCAGGCAGGGCTGAAGGAAGTCCCAAAAAGCTTCCGGGTACTGTTTTGCCGCTTTCATGGTAATACAGAAGCTGTCGCATACAGACCAGTTATTGATTTTGGGGATAAAGGCGGCCGTCTGCTCCAGGATTTCATGGAGGGGTGCTTTTGCGTATCCAATGAGAAAGCCCTGCAGCATAATTTCTTCAAAGCTGTCCCCGGTGCAGAGGCTGAGGTTTTCAGCCCAGTTTTCTTTTGCCAGTTTTTTTGCAAGCTTCCGCAGGGCAGGCAGTCTTACTCCGAGTATATGATCCGTCCCCGGAAGCAGGGAGGATGAAAAATCCCTGTAGGCAGGATCTGCCAGCAGGGATAACTGTTCTTTGATGAAATTATTCTTTTTTCCGGAAGCGGTCGGCATATTCTTTTCCCTCTTTGATGTAAATTTCTGCATTTCTCCTGTTGTTTTCCACTTCCTGGTCCAGAACCTGCCGTTTCACGCATGCAGGGCTTCCTATAACCAAGGAATTATCCGGCACAACCGTATTTTGGGTCACCAGTGCTCCCGCGCCGATAATACAGTTTTTTCCGATAGATGCGCCGTTTAACAGGATGGCCCCCATGCCGATCAGGGTGTTATCGCCGATGCGGCAGCCGTGGATAATTGCTCCATGTCCTACCGTTACATGGTTTCCTATGGAAACGGGATGGCCCTGATCCACATGAACCACTGCGTTGTCCTGAATATTACTGCCTTCGCCAATCCGGATTTCCTCCGACTCCGCACGGATAACCGCATGGAACCATATGCTGCAGTCCTCTTCTATATGTACATCACCTAATATGACCGCGTCCGGCGCGAGAAAAGCGCTCTGTGCAATTTCCGGTGTTTTCATGGCACTCTTCCTTTCATATATGCATACTTTTTTATTAACACACATTATATAAAGTTATTATGCCATTCCCTGTACGGAGCGTCAATCGTATTTTCCGTTACAGTCAGATTTCAGCCTGATAATCTGGGATTCTGACAAACAACCATCCATATAATAAAATGCTCTTATCTCAAATGGCGAAAAATCTACCATTATTTCAGTATTGATAAATGTAAACCTTGTTTTTTGGTCCTCAGGAGAACTATTATACAGACGCATCAGATAACCATCTTCATGCCTTTTCAGGCAAAGCAACTGAATCTGTTTATTTTCAAGGCGTATATTTACAGAAACAGCATTTCCTGATTTTGATGTAAAATAGGATCTTGCGAAGGGAAACTCATTAAAAATTAACGCTTCTTTTTCTATTGTGCACATTAGTTTCTCCTTTTCACCGCCATAAATGGAGAAACAGAACAAGCGTTCCCCTATATCAATCCGTGATAAAAACCGGTCTTGCGGCAGAATAGGTCTTTCATCAATGGGATGGGCCGTATAAGCGGGTGATCTGAGAAGTGTCAGTCGAAGTTCTCCCTTTTCAAAGCTGCTGCCATAGCTACCCTTATTCATGACAGTGAGTGCAAATCTATCTCCGCAGACAGCAATCCATTTCTGAGATACATTTTCAGACCCGTTTTCATACAATCGTATACGTCCTAGCATTTTCTGTCCCAAACATTCAGCATTTTGCCAAGGGGTTGGGAGCGCTAATTTAACCATACAATTTGGTTCATTCCATTGCAGCCGTATTTCCAAATTCAGCCGGTTTGTCAGCGGCTCATATAAATAATGCAGGATAGCAGAAGAACGTTTATACACAAATACTGCCTCCACTACTGTACGTACAGCACCATGCTCAATTATGCGCACAGGGTCCAGCCTTTTATTCAGACCGCTGATATCCCCTGTCTGCTCCGGGGTAGCAAGGATAAATTCCCCGATAACCTCAGGAAAACTATTTACTGTCATCCCCCAGGGATCCTCATTATCAGCAATAACCAGCATCCGTGCTGCACCAGGCAAAAGAAGCGGAATATCCTTATCCATATACGTGTGAATGAAGCCTGTTTCCTTTTCTATTATCAGTTCCCCTTCCTTACCTATAATGCGGATTTGTGATTCTTCCGTATGAGGCAATTCCGGTTTGTTAGCAAGCACTTTGGGACGGGCATACAGAGCCGCTGTTGTAAACGGAGGTATATCTGCCATAAATACCAGACGCTTTCTCCAGTCAAGCGGAATGGAACTTCCTTCTTTTTCTAATTGGGAAGGCATAACTACTCCATCATATTCCACATCAAAGTCCGTATATGTATTATCCCATCCCTGATCCTGAAGCTGAAATTCACATTCTATTACCGACCTGACCGGCCATGGATGTGGATTACATGCAAATAAAGGGATAACTCCAGGAGGTATTTCCACAGGCTGCCGGCAAAGCTGCATAAATGCCCAGGTTCTGTATTTTTCCAGGAGGGAAAGCGCACCCCCCATCTCTCTCAAAGCAGCCTCTTCTGCCCGCTGTATGGAGGTTCCGGGGAGAATATCATGAAATTCATTAAATAAAAGACTTTCTTCCGCCTGTCGAATTGCCTCCCAATCAGCAGGATTTCCGGTCACAATTTCAGCTGCTGTAAGGATTTTCTCCGTTTGATAGAGCATACTCTCCAAAAGGCAGTGTATTTGCTTAATGCGTACCTGGGAGGTATAACAACCAACCATGGAGGGGCCGATTTCATTTTTAAATAAGGGAATTTCCGAGTTGGAAATCGCATCAAAATACATTTCAGGTGTACTATGTACTAACCGGATTCCATCCTTTTCCCATTCTGCCTGAAGGCGTCCTATTTCTTCCAGATCTGCCCCGGATGGCCCCCCGCCATGATTACCGATTCCCCATAATGCAAGCACATTATTTCCGGTTCCTTTCTGCTGACGGTAATATTCCAGTTTCTTTCGCACCTTTCCCAGACCACTATTATAACCTTCTTCCGCAAGATGCACCGGAATGCAGGATCCATCATATCCTTCCCATAGAAAATCACTTCCCGGAGCCTTGCATGTATCTATCATTGGACGTCCCACCAGATAGGAGGTATACCCGGTTTTACACAGAATCTGAACAAGCCCCCTGTCATGTCCAAAGGAATCCACATTGATAGCCGTCCGGGGGCGGTATCCGAATTTTCTCAAAAAATAATTCTGCCCTTTCTCTATCTGCCTGAGAACAGATTCCCCACTGCTCATTACACAATCAGGCTGTAAATACCATCCCCCCATAATATGCCATTTATTCTTCTCGACAAGTTCCTGAATTTTTTGGAAAAGAGGAGGGTCATATTCTTCTATCCATTCATATAGCTTAGCTTCGTTATGATTAAAAATATATCCGTCATAAGTCTCACAGAATGCTGCTGCTATACGAAAGGTAGACAATGCCTCAGCCAGGCTTTCATGCCATTCCCACTGCCATACCAGGTCCAGATGTGCATTGCATACCAGAAATAAGGTTTTTTCTTCTTTCATCTACGGAAGTCTCCCTTCAGTATTATGCCTTTTTACAAGTATAACTGTGCATAAGTATTGGCATCTTTAAATATTTCCGCAGCCGCAGCCGGGGCTTTATCCAATGTCCCATCCACAATTGTTATCGTGGGTATAATCCCTTTGCGCAAAGGACATCTTTGAATGGGATTAAAACCAAGCTCATGGACACCGGTACTTCCTCGTGATACATCGCCCAGGCATAAATGCCCGAATCCCCGGGCATAAGTATCAAATACAGGAGCATAAGCTTCGTCATGCCAATGGAGAACCCCGTCCGTATGACCACACTGCAGCAAAGGAATACAGGCTGCCAACCCATCATACCATCCCTCTCCTGAAAGAAGCATACCTGGGTTATGTTTTTTCAACCTTTCCATCAGGTGTTTGACTCCGTCATAAAGATAATGATTAGGATCATTCAGCCATACGGCAGCTATATCAAAAAAAGCAGCATCAAACCCATATTTATCCATTAAGCCTGTCACTTGGCTATACAATCGATTCTGCCATCTTGGTGCGGCCGGATTTAAATTTCGGTTGGAATTATGGTCATAGTGCCTGGAACCATCCCAGTCAACACTTCCCCCGTATTTACTGCCTCCCGGACCTATAAATTCAGAAGGAAGCCCCCAAGCTTCATAATTATCAATGTGGCTTCCTACAACATTAATACCAAACATTGGCATCACATGGACCCCCAGCTGCCGCGCACCGTCACACATCTTCCGAAAGCCTTTCTCTCCACCCATTCGATCATCTGGTACATAATCGCCGTATTTCCAATAATAACGTCCTTCCCATCCCGGCAGGTAAGCCAGAACACGATTACCCTCAACCTGTCTGCAGATCTTTTTAAGATTTTCCAGAACCTGGACATAGTCATTAAAAACATATCCCGTCCAATGCTGGCAATGTATAGCGGCCACCAAAGAAATTTCCCTTGCCCAGCCAGGAACATCAGTTCTGTTTTCCCATGGTACCAATCCATAACATTTTTCCACATGCTTCATGTGTGGGAAATAAATATCAGTAATTGTGTTACTATGTCCAATTTCCCATTCCGGTGTCTGTATCCGGTTTGTCATCCGGATCGCTGCCTCTTCAAAAATAAGTTCTGTATTGATTCCTTCCCCTGAACGGACAAAAACAAACCTCTTATCCCTTACCTTCTCGTCCAGAGAACGAAAATATAGCAGATTCTTTTTCCCAATTTCCATTATAACAAGAGGTGTCCCCACATCACGCCATCCTTCCGGATATTTAAGATTCAGACCCTCACGCGGAATTTCCCTAGGCCGTGCATCAATCAGGTTAATCAGTCTGCCCTCTGGTAGACCATATACCGTAACTTTTATACAACGGATATCTTCGCTGCTGTTAAATATTTCAGCGGAAGCTGAAACACGTATGCCCCTTTCACATATCTGCGCTTTGATTTTTGTTCTTCCAGGCAGTTCCATCTGTCCACCTGCATAACGAAGTCTCTCTGTTTCCGCCAGAATCATATCTCCCTCCCGGCGTATGTTCATTATTCCTCCATCAGGAGCATATACATTACTGAAGGTATAAATCAGTACAGAAAATGTGAAACCTCCGAATGAAATCCGAGGTGTAGGAAAAGAAAAGCTTAAATCCTGCATTATTTAATCCCTTTCTGTTTGCGCTATTCCACATCTTACCCATTTATAATTCTTAATTTTTAGTTTCTCAGATATCTTCTCATCCTTTATTTGTAATTTCTGTGTATCTTCCTTCCAAATTAATTTTACCAGTGAATATTCCCCTTTTTCATATGCATAACTTATTCCGTCATCCGAATATAATAAAAAAGAGACTTGCTTTCCCGGGTAGACTCGTATTTCTATCTCCTCCTGTTCTTCTTTACTATTTAAAAGAACCTCACCCATTGGAATAATAGATCCCGATTTTACATACAGAGGAAGCGTATCAACAGGAGCATCTGCCATAACGGTCTGTCCTCCCCGCAGTTTTTCATTGGTCCAGAAATTATACCAGTCTGTTCCTCCGGGAAGATAAACTTCTCTGGATACCGCCCCCTGCTCCACAACCGGTGCAACAAGCAGAGCCGGTCCAAACATAAATTCATCCTCTATCCGGCCACATTCCTCCTCAGAAAAATCCATCCAAAGTGCCCTCATAAAGGGAGCTCCGGTCTGTGTAACCTGATATGCAAGGGAATATATATAAGGCATAAGCCGGTAACGGAGTCTCAGATATTTTACCAGAATTTTTTCAGCCTCTTCCCCATAAGACCACACCTCGTTATGTTTACGGGTACCATGGGTACGGAAGGTAGGACAAAATACTCCGAACTGAAACCATCTAATATAAAGTTCCGTATAATTTTTTTTAGTAACCGAGGCGATGCCTGAACCGGAGGTCTGAATCAGCAGTTTACTGTAATCTTCATCCGAATCCTCATCAGGCAGAGCCTGCCATCCCCCAATGTCCGATGACCAGTAAGGCATACCGCTCGCACAGAAATTAAGCGCTGTTGGTATCTGTCTTTTGAGTACATCCCACTCCGGAAAAATATCTGAAGACCAGAAGGTTGTACCATATTTCTGGGCTCCCAGATATGACGCTCTGGAGAGGATCAGACAGCGATGTGTATATGATTCTCTGTGCCCTTCATATATACATCTTGTATGGGTAAGGGGATAGATATTATGGATGCGTATTCCTGTTCCGGCATACAGAAAGGATTCATGCGGGCTGATATCGGGTTCATTTTCATCCGTCCAGTAATATTTATATCCCAGATTACAATAATTCCTTTTAATAGTCTCAAAATACCACTTACCACATTCCGGGTTTGTGGTATCAATCAATGCACCTCTTTGATCCTGCATTGTTCCGTATACGGTATTCCCCTGGGTATCCTTCATAAACCATCCCTGCTTTTCCAGGAAATCATAATTACTGCTTCCTTTCATAAACCGGGGCCAGCAGGATATCATTGTTTCATATCCCAAAGCCTCCAGCTCACGGTTCATTTCCGCACTATTCGGCCAGAAATCCGTATCCAGACTCAAATCTCCCAGGACTTTCCAATGAAACCAATCCACAACAAAAATATCACAGGGATATCCCTTATCCCTATATTGGGAGGCTACCTCCAGGAGTTCCTTCTGGGATGCATATCTTTGCTTACACTGAATAAATCCAAGCCCTCTTCTTGGAGGCAGCGGAGCCGAACCGCACAGCCGCCTGTAACCACAGTAAATATCGTCGTTTTTTTCCCCGGTTATAAAGAAAAAGGATACCAGATCCCCCGCTTCCGCTTCCCAGATTGTTTTTCCCTCTACCCCCGGAGTAACTTTCAAACGAGATGGATTATCAAAAATCAATCCGTATTTTTTACTTGTTATAAGGAAAGGTATAGCAACAATTTCGCCGCCTTTATGGCTATAGTCATGCCACATTATGTGCTCTTTACCTCCAAGATCCAGCTTCCCGTCCTGATGCTGTCCTAAGCCATAGAATTTCTCATCATTTCCGGCAGAAAAAACTGTACGGATACGAAAAGTTTTTTCACCTGATGCAACTACAGGATCCATGACACAGTCCATCAGGGTAAGAAGTTCGCGGTTATTTATATCACAAAAGGTGATTTGAGCATCTCTTTTATTTAGCTCTATTCCCAATCCGGCAATCCGGCAGTTTATATGTTCCTCATTTTCCCTTAATTCAGGTAGAATTCTTTTATCCGCTTGTGCTTCGATTCCCCACATAGGTAATTTTTCCTGCATTGTGGCAATATTGTCCAGACATCCGGATTTTCCTTCCGGGTCATAAACAAAATGCAGAATATTGGTTGCATAAGGAACCATATACATAATACCTTGCCCACATTCGGCTTTTATAGTATTTCCCTGCAGAACACAGGAAATGATTTTTTCCGGTCGTATCATTTGCTTCCTCTCATCCCGCCATTCGGCTTTTCGTATAATTATCCTTTTATGGCGCTGTCAATTGTTCCCTGTATAAAATATTTTTGTAGGAAGATATAAGCAATTATCAAAGGGAAAATTGCGACACATGCTGCTGCTGCCGCACCGTTCAGGTCTTTACCTCCTGCAGAAAAATACTGTGAAATCATCAATGTAAGAGTATACATCTTAGGTTTCTGCAAAATATACAAGCTATACGCATATTCATTCCATATGGCAACTCCGTTTAATATAACAATGGTAACTGTAACAGGTTTCAGCTGAGGCAGAATAATATAAAAAAATGTCTGAGCAACCCCACAGCCGTCAATAGCGCTGGCCTCATCCAAAGAGGGAGGTATCGCTCCTATGAAATTAGTAAATAAATAAATCGTCATAGGGAGGCCGAATGCCGATGATACCAGGATCAGCCCCCAAAGAGTGGATATTCCCTTTATAGAAACAAGAAGAGAATAGACACCCACCAGAATACTCAGTGAAGGTATCATCATAATACCCATGATTACCCCTTTTATGATACCATTCCACCTGCTTTTATTTCTGGATAATGGATAGGATGCAAACCCTCCTACCAAGATTTCAATTAGCAGTACACAGAATGTGACTATAACTGTGTTTTTTAAAGCTGACGGAATGTTCCCCGACTGAAATACCTTCGTAAAATTAGCTGTATATACCTTTTGCGGCAGGGAAAGAAGAGATGATGGATCCGACATGCTTTTAAAAGCCATAACAATTAAAACATATATAGGAAGAACATGAAAAATTATGATGAGAAGACCCAGCAGATATTTCCACCAATCATTCAGCAGCCGTTTTTTCATCACATATCCACCTCCCTTTTATTAAAATAATTAGTAAATATGTTAGATACCACCATAATAAACAGAAAAGTAAAAATACCTACTGCAGCCGAATATCCTGCATTCTGTGCCTTAAAGTACTGGTTACTGACATAAGACGCCAGAGAATGGGTGGAAAATCCGGGGCCTCCCCCTGAAAGAGAAATAATAACATCATATAGTTTAAGTCCCCCGATCAGGTTAAGTACTACTGCCGATGAAATAGAAGGAAGCAGTAAAGGGAATGTGATGTGCCTGAATCGCTGCCAGACACTTGCACCGTCTATTTCCGCAGCCTCTAAATACATCTGCGGTATATTCTGCAGACCGGCCATATAAATAACCATAGCAATCCCTACATACTGCCATGAATTCATCAATGTGATAATTATAACCCCTCTGTTGCCGGAGGCCATCCAGTCAACCGCTGCCATTCCAAATACACCGATTATTTCATTAAAAATACCTCTGTTATACTGCACAAAGAAGTAAATTATATATCCCATAATTAAGCTGGAAATCATGACCGGCATATATATAAATGTCCGCACTATAGAATGCCCTTTAAATTTTGAATTTAAAAATACTGCATAGGCCAGCCCAAGCAAATTCTGAAGAAGAGTACTACCAAAGCCATAAACAATAGTATTTCGGAATGCGATAAGAAAATTGCTGTCCCTAAATAGTTTAAGATAATTTTTCAGGCCTATATATTTGTAATTTTGGGAATAGCCGTTCCACTGTGTAAAGGATATACGAAGTGCTTCTATAAGCGGCCATAGGACAAAAAACAGGATAAGAAGTAAAGCAGGTATATAGAATATATTCATTCTGCGGTTTCTTTTTTTCATTGAAATAACCATACCTTTCCGGCTAAGTTCCCCCCACAGCTTTACTGCGGGCTATCAGCCAAGGCATAAGTAAGTCGTCACGTAAGGGATAATCCGTTACGGGGCGACTTACTTTCCCTTTTCAAATCAGTGTTTTCACAAATTTATTATTAAAATTACTGACTGATTTTTTCATCATATGCCATTTTTATTGTTTCCACACACTTTCCAACGCCCTGCCCGGGATTCATAAAGACTTCATTTCCAGATACGCCCATATCGTTCCACATCCCGCTGGGCAGATAAGCACGATCAAAATAATTAACGAATAGAAGGTCATCACCAAAAGCACTGCTCATTATGTTAAATTCCTTAGTAACATATTCATCATCATTGGTAACACCCTCCATAGCCGGAATTTTACCATTTATAGTAGCAATTTTTATTGAAATTTCATCTTTTGCCAGATATTCCAGAAGCTTTCTGCATTCATCGGGATACTCCGAATCCTTCCACATACCATAGCAGGTTCCTTCTCCAGAACTTACATATACTTTTCCATTTTCATTTGGTGAAGGAATTGCCATAATTCCAAGTTTTGCATCCGGATTATAAGAGAGTGCCTGTGTTATCGTATGATTTCCGCTGATAACAATTGCTCCATCTCCATTAGCCAAAGCCTGTATAGAGGAATCATCACTGGCGGTAAGAATATCCTTGTTAAAGTAACCCTTTTGCAGCCAATCATCCAACTTCTGTGCCATAGGTGTCCAATTCGTTTCCCAGTCAAAACTTCCGTCAAGCAGAGCGGCGCCCTGGTTATCTGCAACATCCTCGTTTGTGAGAAAACCTGGAGCCATAACCTCAAACAGATTTGCAATATTGTTTACCGATTTACCACCCACATAAACCGGTACCTTACCTGTTGTAAGAATTTTGTCACATGCTGCTTCAAAGTCTGCCCATGTACGGATTGTAGTCGCATCTACACCCGCTTCTTCAAAAATTTCTTTATTATAACAAATAGACGCCGGATCAATCGAAAGCGGTACCACATAAATATTTCCCTGCGAATCGGTAACTGTTTTTTTGATTGATTCCTTGATATGAGAAACCCATGTCTCTTCATTTAATGGCGCAAGATATTCAGAATATCTGGTTGTACTCCAACCGTGAGTTTCCCATAAATCCGGAAGATCTCCCGAAGCCATCCTTGTTTTCATTACATTTTCATAATCGTCCCCAGGTGAGATTAATTCAACCCCAATACCTGTTTCTGCCGTAAAATCATCCATAATTTCCTGCAAGCCGTTCAGCATATCACCCGTCCAGATTGTCTCTACCTCTAATACCACATCAGATGCCGACGGTTGTGCTTCCACCACAGTTGTTGCCTTTTCTTCTGAACCTGTTACTGCGGTGCTTTCCGGCTGCTGCGATACAGCAGCATTGTCTCCCCCTGAAGAACATCCTGTAAGCAATGTGACTGCCATCGTTCCGGCACACAGTAAAGCCGTCATTTTTTTCCCATACCTTTTCATAACTTGGCTTCCTTTCCTCATTCTTGTTAATTGTTAACTGACTGTCCGGTTTCTGCTTTATCGGACGTATTTAGTTTATCATTTAGAAAAAGAATCCAAAAGTGTGTTTTTTTGTGTATTATGTACTTTTTTTTATAATATAGCTTTAAATTTTAATTAATTTGACAAATCATTTTTGTTGTGCATATAATGATTCCTAACATATTGTCTATAGTTTTATCAGGAGAAGAATATGAATTTTAATTACAAAAAAGGAAAAAAGCACCGCTCACTTAAAGTTTCCTCCCTTACTGCATTTATCTTTTCTTTTTTAATCCCTTCTTTTCTGCTCATACTGTTTTTATTTCTCTGTTATATAAAAATAACTGTCAATGCACAGGAAAAGGAATATAGAAATACGTTGAAAATTCTGTCCTCTCATCTGGTTAACCAAATTAATGCCAATTCGGGATTATCGCTAACCTATCTTTTTGATCCGGAAGTATCAAATCTGTTTTTCTTTCTCAACAAAAAAGAATATACCCAGGATATGTTGGCCTACACCCATTATGCCCAGGAGTATACAAGTACGTTAAATAACCGTATGACATTGCTTGGAAACAGTATAACGGGCATTGGTTTTATTCCATGTAATTCCAATAGTGATAATCTGTTTTATTTAAAGAAATACAGTAGTTTACAGATCATTGAAAATTACGAGTATAAGTCTTCCGGTTGGTATAAACAGCTTCAGGATAATAATCAGACCGCCCTGTTTGTCCTCTCTGAAACGGGTACCAGGGAAAATAGCATTTCTCTGATACGGACAGTTAAGAACATTGATAAGAGGCAGGTTGTGGGATATGAAATTCTGGATATTTCACTGGATTTTATTTTTGAGTCTTTGAAAGATATATCTATGACGCAATATTCAGGAATTTTTTTAGAATCACCTAAACAGGAATTGCTTTTTTCTACCAATGAATTACTTTCTCCTGTTTTACAATCTTTTTTAAAATCTGAAATAAGCGTTAATCAATCTATGAAACAATACGATCTGTATTCCTTTACAGACAAAAGTTTTGGCTTTACTTTTTACTATCTTTCATCACGTTATGGTTTATATCAGAACCTGCGATTTGCTACAGGTCTGGTTTTGTTATTTTATATTGGTATGATACTGATGGCCGCATGTATCTTTGGACATACCTCCCGCAGGTTAAGCTGTTCTATCGTACCGGTTCTGGACACAATGGATAAATATCATGCAGGTGATTCCCATATTCAGTGCGATACATCTATGTGCAGTATTTCAGAAATCGCCACTATTGCTATCAATCTAAATGAAATGATAGAGAAAATAAATATATATATTGATAATGAATATAAATTTAAGATGGAACAAAAAATTGCAGAGTACCAGACACTGCAGTCGGAAATTAATCCTCATTTTCTGCATAATACCCTGAATCTTTTACTCGCATTCAATCGTCTTGGAGACCGAAAAAGCCTGGAGCAGTCAATTATCAGCCTCTCACGCATGTACCGTTATACATGTGAGCATAATTTTAACAGTACGCTGCAACAAGAATTTGACTTTATCCGGAACTATCTTTTTCTTCAGAAATCCCGTTTTGATGACCGACTTAACTTCCATATTTTTATGGAACCGGGTCTTGAAGATTTTGAAATCCCCAAACTTCTTGTCCAGCCATTAATTGAAAATGCAATTGTACACGGGCTGGAACCTTCGGAACAAAATGAATTTATTGAGCTCTCCGCCTTTACAGTCAAAAGCCGCAACAAAGATGCTTTTGTGGTCATCACCGTAATCAATACCGGCCTTCCATTTGTCGAAAACAAATGCTATAAACGGGTAGGATTAAAAAATATTGAAGAACGTTTGACCATTTTTTCCCCTAATTCTTTTTTCATTATCCGGGGAGGCATTGATAAGCCTACGAAATGTACAATAATGATTCCAAAACAAAAAGCCGGGAAAGGAAAATACCATGTTTATACTGATTGCCGATGATGAAAAGATGATACGTTTAAGCCTGCAATCCATGCTGGAAGAGCTTTATCCCCATGAGCACATGTATATCCATGCATCCAATGGGCAGGCTGCTATTGCACAGGTGGAAAAGTTTTCTCCGGACATTGCATTTCTGGATATCCGCATGCCGCTTATGAATGGACTGGAAGCACTGGAGGCCTGCCGTACCCTTTCCCCTTCCACCAAATGGATTATTCTCAGCGGTTATGCCGATTTCGAATACGCGCAAAAGGCAATCACGTTATCTGCTTACTCCTATCTGCTCAAGCCCGTGGATCTGGTTACCTTAAAACAAGTGGTGGATGATATTGTGGTATTAAAAAACCAGGAAAAGGACCACAACAACAAATTGTTTGCCCTGGACGTCATACGTTCCTTTAATATGGCGGATCAGCTGGGAGGTGAGGAAGCCGCATTTTTATCTTATGGTAATGATCCGTATGTGCTTTACCAGATATACATCGACAAGCAGGAAAAAAAGCAGCAGCATATGCTCAAGCATGACTTATTCTGCAGCATTGACAGTTTCTGCGTAAAAAACAGTTTTATTTCCTATCATGCGGTCTTTTTTAATACCAACGGAGAGCTTTGTGTCATTTGTTCGGTAAAGGATCCTTCCCATCTCACCTTTTTTATTAATTCCCAGATACGTTCCTATCCCCGGGATATGATTTCGGTATTCATGGGAATTGCCGGTTCCTTGTGGGAAATTTATGAGAAAAGCAGGAAAATCTCACAGTTGTCGGAAATCCGTCTTGTATATGACTGCCGATCTGCTGCCGAGATAGAAATGTTGGAGCAAATCCCCACATTAGATAAATCACTGTCCTTTTGTGAACAGATTGACTGTTTCATTCAGAATGCCCTGGTGGGAAACAAAGAGACGATACGCAGACAGGCTGCAGCTTTCAGTCAGGATAAAGAAATGCGGGATTTATTTGACTGCATTTGTCTGGATACCTTATATCTCTATCTGGAAGAGGTTTTGGCCCATTCATTCCTGGCCGGTACCTTTCCTGCTTTTGTCGGGGAGTTATTGGAAGCCGCTTCCGAATTATCCCACAACGAACCCCTGTGGAATTTTGACATCACGGTTATTAAAGACTTCGTACACCAAAACTATGGAAAAGATGTGAGTATCGCCTACGTAAGCGAATACTTTAATCTGTCTCCCACCTATTTCAGTAAGCTATTTCATGAAAAAACAGGACAGAAATATATCGATTTTGTGACAGAAGTACGGATGGAGAATGCGAAAAAACTGATCCGTAATAATCCCCGGATATCCGTAAAGCAGACGGCGGAAGCAGTAGGTTACACAAGTGTGCGTCATTTTTCCAAAACGTTTCAGAAATTTACCGGCATGCATCCTTCCGATTACTGATTTCCCCTGCCAAATTAGCATTGCAGGATTCCTGTAAATCCGTATAATTAGAATAAGAGATGGCTCATCACCGGATAGAGAAGGGGAAAACGCATGCTTAAAATTTTGCTTGTGGAAGATGAAAAGCTCGAGCTGGAAACGCTGCGGGATTATGTGGACTGGAAAAGTCTGGGTGTCGGAAAGGTTTACACGGCAAGAAATGGCAGGACTGCGCTGGAATGTATGGCGGAGCATGAGCCGGATATCCTGATCGCGGATATACAAATGCCGGTTATGAACGGAATTGAACTGACAAAAAGAGTGCGGGAGGAAGGATACCGGTGCAAGATTATCTTCCTGTCCGGTTACGATGATTTTGAATATTTAAAAGCCGCTTTTCAGGTACAGGCTATCGACTATATTTTGAAGCCATTCAGTGTGGAAGAGGTGGAAAAACTCATCCTCCGTATAAAAGGGGAGCTGGAGAAGGAGCATACCGCAGAGGTTTCCCTGAAGCTGGCTTCGGGGCAGCTGCTGGCCAACGCCTGTGAAGGCAGGGAGGAAAATCTGGAGGAAATGTCGGAAACCTGCTTCGGAAGGCCTGTTGAGGAAAAGGCTTATGGTATGCTGGCCATTTATGGGGCGCCGGAGGAAAAGCATGTCCACCGGATTTCCGATCTGTTTGAAGTACAGCATGCTTTTCTTTCCGACCAGATGATATATGTCATTCTGCAGGCCTACATTTCTTTTCAGGATGCCGCCGGCAGGATTGCAAAACTTCTGGAGGGGGAAGGAAGCGTGGCCTGGCATACCCAAAAGCTATCCATAAAAGAACTGCATACTGCCGCTGTCCTGCTTTCCGGAATGCAGGATGAAATGTTCTATGGAAAGCCGGGAGAGGTGGTCTGTGCACATCCCGGGGATAAAAAAGCGGTTCCTGTTGATCGGGACGCCTACCACAGCGCCAGACAAGAGTTGCGCCGTTTTATTACCGCCGGGAACGGGATGGAAGCGGATACGGCCATGCTAAGATGCCTGGAGGAGTTGAGAAAAGGAAACCGGAGGGAGTGCCAGAGAGAAGTTTACGGGCTATATCTCAATCTCCATAACCGTCTGGAAATGGAGGATTCCCGTTTGATGGAGGAAATGGATAAACGGAGTGTCAAGCCGGAGCTGCTGATTCTTGATCTGGGTTTCTTTTCCCAGGTACAGGAAGCCCTGCGGCAATATGTGGAAAGCCTTTGCTGTTTTTATAAACGCCAGCAGGAGGATCCGAACTTCTATGTATCGGGTTGGGTTAAGGAATATATAGAAAAAAATTATGCCGGGGCCTGCAGTGTGGAAGAAATGGCAGAGGGACTGCGGCTTTCCCCCAACTATCTGCGGAGTCTGTTCAAAGCCGGAACCGGACAGACCATTCTGGAATATCTGACCGATTTCCGGCTGCAGAAAGCATGTGAACTTTTAAAGGATAAAACACAGAAAGTAAAAGACATCGGACTGCTGGTGGGTTATGAAAACATATCCTATTTCAGTCAGGTCTTTGTGAAGCATTATGGGGTAACACCAAATGAATATCGTAAAATGGTTTAGGAGTTTTGGCTTCATGGGAAAGATGATGCTGGTTTATACCGTATTTGCAGTCATTCCCATGATATTTCTGACTGCCTATAATTATAGAAAAACCAGCGAAATCCTGACAGAAGAGAGTTTCCAGGAAATGCAGCAGAATATGGTTACAACAGGGAAAAGCCTGGAATCCTCCTTCCTGTCTTATAGTACGATTATGGATCTGCTCTATACGAACCAGATGCTTAACAGCTATCTCAGCGTGGATTATACGGATATTTCCTATTGGGACATGTTTTCCTACATTGATAAGCAGCTGCACAGTATCACTATCTTACAGCCGAATATTTACCGGATTAGCTTCTATAGCACCAACCGGACACTGCCGCAGGATAATTATTACTTTTATAAGAAAGAAGAGCTTCCTGCCGGTTTTGAAGCAAAGGCTTCTGAAAAGAGCGGTTCGACAACAATCGGCGGCATTGTAAATAAAGACGGGGTTGATTATCTGGGATTCATACGCAAACTGAATTATTACAGCAGCGGGGAAATTGAAAATTATCTGGTCATGATGGTTGATGCCAATTCCATAAATGAACAGCTGGGACAAAACGATAATTCCAGACAGATGTATCTGGTTGACGAAGCGGGACAGGTACTGGCTGCGGGCGCGGCGGCGGCAGAATCGGACATAGGAAAGCTGATCCCGGGATGGAAAGAAATACCTTCCGGGGATACGGGCCGGAAAATATCGATGGACGGTATCGATATGATCGGTATGCGGCGCGAAGAGGACATGGGTCTGAACCTGCTTTTGCTCATTGATCAGGAAAGTCTGCTTGCGGAAACAGCAGAAGTAACACAGCGGATTCTCTTTGTTTTTCTGCTGAGTTCTTCTTTTGTATTCTGCGCTATCTGGCTCTATGGCAAGATGGCGGAAAAACGTGTGGAAAAGGTGGTTTATGCGGCAAAGAAACTGGGGGACGGTCAGTTCGACTATATTCTCTCCGATATGGGATACGACGAAATCGGCCAGATTGCCAATGCTTTTAATTCCCTTAATGAACGGATCCAGATTCTGATCCGGGAAAATTATGAAAAGAAGCTGCTTCTGAAATCCAGTGAAATGAATCTGCTTCAGGAACAGATAAATCCCCATTTTCTGTATAATGCCCTTTCTGTAATATCTTCCATGGCTATACGGGAAGGGGGCAAAAAAACAGTACAAAGCGTACGTTACCTCGCGGATTTCTACAGGATATCCTTAAATAAAGGGCGACAGACCGTATCTGTCCAGGAGGAACTGGATCTTTTACAGAATTATATGAAAATCCAAAAGCTCCGTTTTGGGGATGCTGTGGACATATCGTATGATGCAGACAGGGAAATACTGCCTTGCCGGACAATTAAACTGATTTTACAGCCTCTCGTGGAAAATGCTATCCACCATGGTACGCGAGGAGAAGAAGTACTTCACATATCCGTACGTGTGGGGCAGGATGGAAACCGCATATTTTATGAGGTATCGGATGACGGACTCGGAATCGAACCGGAAAAGCTGGTACAGCTGCGTACCGAATTAAAACAGTCCCAGGAAGGTTTCGGCCTGAAAAATGTGGATATCCGGGTAAAGCTTAATTATGGAAAAGAATATGGGGTGACAATAAACAGCGTGTATGGTAAAGGAACCTGCATCCGGGTGGAAATCCCCGGGACGGCAGGCAGCGCTTTCGTAAATAATGATTGTCTTTAAGATTCTGCAAGAAAGGAAGCACTTGGCGGTGCTTCCTTTTTTATCTGTCAGGCAGTATCCTGAATCGTTAAATCTATAAATTATCGTAAGATTTTAACATCTATCAGAATGAAATCTATAAAAAGTGTAAAATACTGATGGTTTTTATAAATATCTTTTCTTGTTTGACGTGCTATTTGTATATAAAATTAAGGCACAAGAGAAATATGTATACATTTCACACAAGAGAGGGTGGTATCTATGAAAAAGGCGGTTCCACAGGCAGCAGAGCCTGAAAAAAAAGCAGGGAGAAAGAAAAGCCTGGGATTCCGGTTCTGGGAACAAAGATATCTGTTTCTGCTGCTTCTGCCGGCACTGGTATGGGTGTTATTGATTTGTTATGCGCCAATGACCGGCCTGTACATGGCATTTATCAATTATACGCCGAAGGGCAGCGGCTATTTTGCGGATATGGCTAATTCTGCATTTGTCGGACTTGATTGGTTTCAGTACTTTTTTTCGACGGATTTCCTGAAAATCATGAGAAATACACTGGCAACCAGTCTGCTCACACTTTTGTTTTCTTTTCCTCTGCCCATCATTCTTGCCATATGCCTGAATGAAGTGAGAAGCAACAGGATGAAAAAGTTCGTTCAGACGGCTTCTTATCTTCCCTACTTCATATCCTGGGTTATTGCGGCAAACATTTTCATAACCTTTCTATCCGCAGACGGCGTAATCAACAATCTTCTGATCGCGGTCGGTCTTACAGACGAACAGATTTTATTCTTTCAGCACGGGCCTTATTTCTGGTGGATTATTGCTTTTGCAAATGCATGGAAAGTTCTGGGCTATAACGCGATTATTTATCTGGCGGCTATTTCCGGCATCAGCCAGGATATGTATGAAGCTGCGGACGTGGACGGCGCCACCCGATTACAGAAAATCTGGTATATTACACTTCCCGCTTTAAAACCCACGATTATTATACTGCTGATCCTGGCAATCGGCGGCATTCTCAACACAGGCTTTGAGCAGCAGCTATTGATGGCTAACGATTCCATTTTGGATTATTCCGACGTACTGGATACCTATGCATACCGGTACGGTCTGAAAAACGGGATGTATTCTTACGGTACCGCAGTGGGTCTGTTCAAATCGGTGGTTTCTTTTATCCTGGTAATGGGAGCAAACTCTCTGTCCAAAAAGTTCGATGACGATAACAGTGCATTATTTTAAGGAGAGATAGAGATGAAATCAACAACCAATGTATATAAAAAGAAAAGACCCGCTTCCGACATTGCGCTGGACATTTTCAAGGTTTTTTTTCTGGCGCTGGTAGTAATTCTGTGTGTATATCCATTCTGGAATATTTTTATTATTTCTATCAATGATGCTACGGATGCCATGCGCGGCGGTTTATATTTCCTTCCCAGAAAACTAAGTTTTGCGAGCTATAAGGATATTCTCACCCGCTCCACGTTTCTGCATTCCATTCTGGTTACACTGGCCCGTACGGCGGTGGGGACGCCGTTGGCTGTATTGGCTACCACCGCTCTGGCCTATGTGCTTTCCAGAAAGGAGCTGCTGTGGAAAAAGCCGATTACACTCTTATTTATTTTCACCATGTATTTCGGCGGCGGTCTGGTCCCTTATTATATGGTACTTAAAAATCTAGGAATGCTGAATAACTTTATCGTATTTATTTTTCCCAATCTGGTGAGTGTTTACAACATGATTCTGGTCAGGAACTATATAGAGGGAATGCCTGATGCCCTTTTCGAAGCGGCAAAAATTGACGGCGCAAACGATTTGACAATTTTTTTCAGGCTGGTCCTGCCGCTGTCCAAACCGATTATTATGACAATTGCCCTGTTTGTTGCAATTATGCACTGGAACTCCTGGTTTGATGCCTACTTATACACAAACTCACAGAATCTGAAAGTAATGCAGTCCATTTTGGTGGAAATTCTGAACCAATACCAGACAACAGGCGCGAACCAGGCGGCGAACCGCACCGGGCAGGGAATTACACCCGACAGCATCCGTATGGCGGCAACCATGGTGGCGACTATTCCAATTATCCTGGTATATCCGTTCATCCAGAAATATTTTGTTAAAGGTATCATGCTCGGTTCCGTAAAAAGCTGAACCAAAGCTTGAAGAGAGGATACATAACCTGTAAGATAATAAAAGGAGGATTTTATGAAGGCAAAAAAAGTAACAGCGCTTTTATTGAGCGCGGCAATGGCTGCTGCAGCGTTGACAGGCTGCGGAAACGGAAGTACAGGGGGAGAAAGCGCACAAGGAGCACAGGCGGCTTCCGATGGACCGGTAACACTGACTTTCTTTGATAAGAACTCGGGCAGCAATACCTTTGACGATGAAATTGCAAAGGCTATTGAGGAAAAAACAGGCGTTACCATCCAGGTGGAAAATCCCACAGGGGATCCGCTGGAAAAGTTAAATCTGATGCTGACCGGACAGAATTATCCGGATATTGTCCTCATGGACAGAGGCAACGAAATCGTAAACCGCTATATCGATGCGGGCGCCCTGATCCCGCTGAATGACCTTATTGACCAATATGGCCCCCATGTAAAGGAAATGTACGGCGATGTACTGAATAAAAGCCGTTACAGTGACGGAAATAATTATTATCTGAATAACTGGTATGGCGTGGATCCGGACGCGTCCGCCGGAGTCCTTATGAGAAGGGATCTGCTGGCCGAAATCGTGGGACAGGAACGCGCCGATAGCCCGGAGCCTTTTACACAGTCTGAGTATCTTGATATTTTACGGCAGTTTAAGGAAAAATATCCCACTATTGACGGAAAAGAAAGCATTGCCGTTACCCTGGATGCAGAAACCAAAAATTACGCCGGTACTTTTGGCGGCATGTATGGAATCAAAACCTATCATATTAACGGCGATTCTCTCCAGCATGTTATAAAAAGCCCTAAATACAAGGATGCAATCACCTTTATGAATACCATGTATTCAGAGGGACTTCTGGATAAGGAATGGGTCGTAAACAAAAAAGAACAATGGACCCAGAAGCTTTCAGCCGGTAATGTATTTTCCACCTTTGCATCTTATTGGGATACGGATGGGGTCAATACCAGCCTGGCTTCCACAATTGGGCCGGATGCCCAATTCTACAGCTACAAAGTAGTCGGCGAAGGAATGGATCCCTCGCAGACCACCTATAACGGCAGAAGTACACTTGGCTGGGATGCAATTGGTATTACCTCCAACTGCAAAAATCCGGAGGCTGCCATGAAATTTATTGACTTCCTCGTAAGTGAAGAAGGCCAATATCTGATGATGTGGGGAATCGAAGGTAAGCACTGGGATATGGTAGACGGAAAGCATGTTCCGAAACAGGAAATTGTTGATGGTTTCCAGACAGATTTTGATAAAACAAAGCTGGAGACCGGCATCCGTAAATGGTCCTGGTTTATTAAAAACGGATACGGAAGTGACGGCACACCGTATGACATGTCCACCAAATATGTTTTGCAGCCTACCGCGGAATTTGCGAACAAAAGTTTTGGCGAGTCAGACAGCTGGGATACGGCAGATCTCACAGGTCTGGAACCTGCGGGAAGTTCTCCGGAAGGTCTGAAATGGCAGAAGGTACAGGATATTTATAATCAGAATTTCCCCAAAATGGTAAATGCAGCAAACAATGAGGAAGCGTTGGCTGTTTATGACGAAATGGCTGCGGAAATGGAAGCGGCAGGGCTGTCTGATGTGGAAAACTACCTTACCGCTCAGTATCAGGAAAGAATGGCATTGTGGGGACAGGCGGATTGATACCAGGTTCCTTTACCTGACAGCCAGTGCCTGCAAAAAAGGGAGTAGATAAAAATGGAATGGAAAATCACTGAAACAGGATATTTTGAATTATGGAATGGGCCTACCCCGGTTCTATCCGCCTATTCCACAGCGGAACATACCGACGGAAGGCAAATAGATACCCGGACAGCACAGCTGTCCGGAACCCATACCGAGGCGGATAGCACCGAACTTGTTTTCACAGCAGGGAACGGGCTGGTTCTCACCGAGAGGCTGGAAGTCACATCGGACGGTATTCCGTTTGCCTCTTGTTCCCTCTCCGAAGCAAACGGAAAATCCGTGGAATCCCGGCGTCTTTCGCCGCTTATTATGCAGGCTCCCGGTCAGGGAATATCCCGTCTATGGAGAAGCCTTTGGTCACAAATGCTTCTGGTTCCGTATGACAATACCATGTGGCTGCGCTACGAGGCGGTGCCCCCGCGGGCCGGCAGAAGAAGCTATGATCTGACCGTTCTGTTTTCCCCCGACAGCCGGGAGGGGCTGCTGATCGGCGCTGTTGATTTTACCACATGGAAAAATGCCCTTGTCTTTTCCGGCTTTGATGCAGGAAAGCTGGAAGCCCGCTGCGGTATCGCCGAAGAAGGGACACATGACAGTGTGGAACATGGAAGCATGGCAGGAAATAAGGTTTATTCTTCCCGCTTCTGCATATTTCAGGGGGAGGATTACCGAAAGCTGCTGGAACAATACGGTGATTTGCTCAAAACCTTAAAAAAACCGTTATCCTGGAATGGGAGTGTACCTTTTGGATTCAACAGCTGGGCCGGATTCGCCTTTGAACTGAATGCGGATAATTTCAGGGATACCGCCGCTTTTATGCGGGATCAGCTGATGCCGGCAGGCTATCTGAATGAAGGAATTACCTATGCAAACCTTGATGCCGGCTGGAATATTATCCCTGACAAAATTCTGGAAGAAATGGTCATACAACTGCACCAGAATGGTCAGAGGGCCGGTATTTATGATGCTCCTTTTGCTTTTTTCGGACAGGATACGGAAGCTGAGATCCCCGGGGTTCCCGGTCACCTCTACTCGGAAATCCTGCTGCGTAATACAGAAGGCGAATTACTCCCACGGGTAGACGGCGCAATTCCTTACGATGTAACCCATCCGGTCTGGAAAGAACAGATGAGGTGGAAACTGCAACGCTTTATTGACTGGGGTTTTGATTATATTAAGCTGGATTTCTTAAGCCACGGCGGTATGGAAGGCTGCCATTTTGATGATGCAATACGCACGGGACGCCAGGCAATCACGGAAGGATATGAGTTTTTGACAGAAAATCTGTCTGAGGATAAAATCGGCAGGCCCTTTTTCATAAGCCTTTCCATCGCGCCTCTGTTTCCTTTTGGGTACGGACATGCGAGACGATTTTCCTGCGATGCATTCGGTACGGCGGAAGATGTGGAGTATGTCCTCAATGCCCAGACCTATGCCTGGTGGCAGAGCGGGCGGCTGTATGCGGCAAATGATCCGGATCACATCTGTCTGTTGAAGAGCTTCTGCATGGAAAAAGACAGCACGCCGGGAGAAGCAAGGGCACGGTATACAACAGCGGTTATTGCAGGTACTGTCATGATGCTCAGTGACGATTTCCGAAGAGAGGAAGCCCGCCAGAGAGCCTTGGAATTTGCAACCAACAGGGAAATTAACAGCCTTGCGGCATCGGGAAGTGTATTTGTGCCTGCGGAGTCATGGGGTTTTTCCGCATCAAATATCTTTACGGCCCAAAAAGACGGAAAGCAATATGCTGCTGTGTTCCACTGGAAAAAAGGAAAGGAACAGGTGTGTGTGGATCTAAAACGTGCCGGACTGCATCCCACCTCCTCTTTCCGGGAACTGTGGAGCGGGCAAATCCTTCATCCGGAAAACGGCATCCTGACATGGCCGGTACAGGATTGTGACGCTGCTCTTCTGGAAGAGATCCTCCCGGAGGACATATCCGGTATCTGAAAGCTTGTGAACATAATCTCTTTTTGCCCGGAAAAGAATATACGCTCCTTTTTCTCCTGTCGCGGCAGGTAGAAGGAGGGGCTGTCTTATGGGGATAAAAAGCATAAAAATATATTTTTAAAAACCCATTGACATTTTCCTTTATTTTTTGTATTATTGAATGGCTTGATAAAGTCCGCATCGAAGCGTGGCTCAGTTTGGTAGAGCGCTGCGTTCGGGACGCAGAGGTCGCGTGTTCGAATCACGTCGCTTCGACTATAAGAAAGCCCGGAAACTTAACGTTTCCGGGCTTTTACTTTTCCCCTTTTAATGCTGGAACAGGCCGTTCTACGTTTTGTCCAGCAGACACGAAGTAATCAGTATTGCTTTGTCTGCTTCTATCTGCCCTTCTTCCGCCCATGGATAAAAAATTTTCTTTTATGTGCTATAACTTCATAGGGCCGTTAATTCCACATATAATAAACCATTCACTCATACACTACTCATTATATCCTGCTTCCTCACTCTCCCGCCGTCACGAAAAACAGGTTGTACCATGCCTTTTCCCAGGATATAATCAGTATAAGACGGAACCAATGACAGCCATAGCCGAAACGGAGGTAACGCATTGAAAAATAAGGACCAGACTATTTCTCCTCAGCCTTCGCCTGAGGAAATGTTATTTGCACAGACTGACGATACCCTTCTGCTGGAAAGTATTACGGGTGAAGAGGTGTCCGCCAACCTGAAACCTATGGATGATATCAACGGATATAAGGTACGTCCCGGCTTCTATGAGGTTAACGGCGCTTCTGCCCTGCCCGGAGGCGTAAATTTTACCATTGCTTCCCACAATGCCACTTCCTGTGAGCTTTTGCTTTTTCACCGGAAATCCTCCCAGCCTTTCGCCAGTATTCCTTTTCCGGAACACTATAGGATTGGTAATGTATTTTCCATGATTGTGTTCGGTTTGAAAATTGATGAATTTGAGTATGCTTACCGGCTGGATGGACCCTATGATCCGGAAAAAGGGCTGATATTCGATAAAAATAAGTATATTCTGGATCCTTATGCAAAAGCGGTCACCGGTCAGAGTGAATGGGGCGTACACCTCCCCTGTGAGCGGAACTGTCAATATAAATCCCGGGTGGTGCGGAATAACTTTGACTGGGGCAGCTGCAAACAGCCGCTGATACCCATGAAGGATAATATCATTTATGAATTGCATGTCAGGGGCTTTACCAGGGATGCTTCTTCCGGGGTTTCCCATCCCGGCACCTTCTCCGGATTAATGGAAAAAATTCCTTACCTGAAGGATCTGGGGATTAATGCAGTGGAACTGATGCCCATCTTTGAGTTTGATGAAACGGCCGGCAGCCGGGAGGTGGACGGACGGAAGCTTCTGGATTATTGGGGATATAACCCTGTGTGCTTTTTTGCTCCCAATACCAGCTATACCGCACAGATCGAATATAACCAGGAAGGGCTGGAGCTGAAAAAACTCATCCGTGCCCTGAATGAAAATGGGATTGAAGTCATACTGGATGTGGTGTTTAACCATACTGCAGAAGGAAATGAACAGGGGCCTTTCTTCTCGTTTAAAGGGCTGGATAACAACATCTATTACATGCTGACCCCGGACGGTTATTATTATAATTTCAGCGGCTGCGGCAATACCCTGAACTGCAACCATCCTATTGTCCGGCAGTTGATCCTGGACTGCCTGCGTTACTGGGTGATCAATTACCGGGTGGATGGTTTCCGTTTCGATCTGGCTTCCATCCTGGGACGCAGTGAGGATGCGGCTCCCATGAGTAAACCGCCTCTGCTGGAAAGCCTGGCCTATGATCCTATCCTGGGAAGTGTGGATTTGATAGCCGAGGCCTGGGATGCGGGCGGGCTGTACCAGGTGGGGTCTTTCCCCTCCTGGAACCGTTGGGCGGAATGGAACGGAAAATACAGGGATGATATCCGCAGCTTCCTGAAAGGAGATGACGGCTGCGCAGCCGCAGCCGCCCAGCGTATCATGGGATCCCCTGACCTTTATCCTCCTGAGAAAAGGGGTCCCAATGCATCCGTCAATTTTCTGACCTGTCACGATGGTTTTACATTATACGATCTGTATTCTTATAATCATAAGCATAACGAAGCCAACGGCTGGAATAATACGGACGGTGCCGATGATAACCGGAGCTGGAACTGCGGTCAGGAAGGGGCGACAGACAAGGAGGTAATCCTGACGCTGCGGACGCGTATGATCAAAAATGCCTGCGCAGTTCTTATGTGCAGCCGTGGTACCCCCATGTTCCTGGCCGGGGATGAATTTGGAAATACCCAGTTCGGCAATAACAATTCTTATTGCCAGGACAATGAAATCTCCTGGCTGGACTGGACTTTACTGGAAGAAAATAAAGAAATCCACGACTTTTTCCGGTATATGATCGCTTTCCGCCGCCAGCATGGCGTGATTCGGGACAATACGGCTCCCTGCAGCCTTGGTTTCCCGCCGATGAGCCTTCATTCCCAGAAACCCTGGGATGACAATTTCTCCTGGGACAGCAAAATGATTGGTGTCATGTTTGCCGGAGTCTATCCCTCGGGCAGGGATGATATCCTTTATCTGGGTATCAATACCTTCTGGAATCCGCTTTCGGTGGAGCTTCCGGAACTTCCCTCCGATAAATACTGGATTCCCGCAATGGATACCGCAAGAGGAACATCCGCGGTAATTACCCGAGAAGAAGTCCTGGATAAAAATATTTACGTCATGGGTCCCCGCTCGGTACTGCTCTGCCTTGTAAGAGACAGAGCATAAAACCTCATTTATTTTCCCTTCCGGTAATAAAAAACGAAGCCCCCGGGGAGCTTCGTTTTTTATTTATCTGGAAAAACACTCAATCGATCAGCATATACAGCAATGTCAGTAATAGTCCACAGCAGGCAAGGAAAAGACCAAAGGAAAGGCTTCTTCCTATAATTGTCCCATTCTCCCGGAAATCATCATGCACCATGGCAAGCTTATGCTCATATCTGCCTTCCATGTGCTGCTTCAGGTATCTATCCTCCTCCACCTCTTCCTCTGTGGCATCCGGATGATTAAAATAATCAGTAACTCCATCCAGAACAAGGCCCACCATATGGGTCAGCGGAGTTCCTTCGTTGAGTTCATGAGGGATTTTACTGTCTCTGTATATCGTCTTTCTCAAAAGTACCACTATCGTGTCTATCAGGCCGTCCGCAAGTCTGCACAAGGATCCGCACAGCAGGGGAAGCACGGTGAGAAGAATGGGGCGGTACAGCAGGTTCTCCAGATCCAGCCATACAGGCCAGCGATCCCTGTATACCCTGCATCCTTCCTGCGTCACCATCATCCATTTACGCACCACCAGCCCATACAGTAAAACTCCGATAACTAGGGAAATACAGGCCCCTTTTAAATTAATCAGGGAAAAATAGGCGATTACCGTTTCCACCCTTTCCGCATGCAGGAATTCTGCCGCCATATCCGCAAGCCTGTCGGTTATCAGATGGGGAAGTACCCCGAGCAGAGGAAGGAGCACGGCGCTGCCTGTCAGGGCAAACCCGCTCAGGCCGTTCATATAATGCTTCATGCCTTCAAACCGTTCCTGCCGCCCTCTGTCATTGTTTTTTTCCACGAAGAGGCAGATATACAGCTTCAGCATATAAGCGACGGTCATTCCGCCGCTGAGCAGAAAGATCCATTCCACCGCTCCCATCCAGACGGCGCCTCCGGCCCCTGCCAGGCCTGCCATATGCCGATATTCCACAATCGATTCATGCAGCAGGGTCTTGCTTGTATAACCATTCCATAAAGGCATTCCGCCGATCCCCAGAGCCCCCATCAGGAAACAGAACTGCAGAAGCGGTTTTTTCCTGCCAAAACCTTTTATTTCGTTCAGATTTAATTCATGAAGATTCATAAATACTACGCCGGCTGCCATGAAAAGCACCAGCTTAATCAGGGAATGGTTTACCATATGAAGCAGGCTTCCCCGTATAGCCAGGCTGCCCTCTTCCCCGATAAGCCCCTGCATACCTATGCCGATAAGTATAAACCCGATTTGGGAGACAGAGGAACAGGCAAGCGTCCGTTTCAGGTTTACGGAAAATAAAGCCAGAAGAGCGCCTGTAAACATGGTAAGTACTCCAAGAATCAGCATCAGGGTTCCCCAGCCCGCGTCAAAGGGAAGAAGACAGCAGCTGATAACCAGGATACCGAACACTCCCGCTTTGGTAAGAATACCCGAAAGCAGGGCCGAAGCAGGCGCAGGCGCTACGGGATGTGCCTTTGGCAGCCAGATATGCAGAGGGAATACACCCGCCTTCGCCCCAAAGCCAAACAGCAGGCAGACCGCACCGGTAACAATACGGCCATATCCGCCGTCCCCCTTCATTTGGCTTGCTTTCACCGCTGCCGTAAGCCGGGTAAACTCCAGCGTTCCCAGCTCCCCATACAGGAGGAACAGCCCCATCAGCATAACCAGCCCGCCGATAACCGCAACTGCCAGATAGGTTTGCGCAGCCCGGAGAGCTTCCTCCGTTTCCTCGTGGGCTACCCATGTATAAGAAGTAAAGGACATGATCTCAAAGAATATAAATACGGTAAAGAGGTCTGCCGAAAGAAATACACCGATAGTGGCTCCCAGCGTTAGCAGGGTAAAAAACCGGTATCTCCCTGTGTCCCTGTAGCTCTTCATATATTCCGCGGAGAACAGGCTGGTCATCATCCACATCAGAGAGGCGATCAGGCAGTACAGCGCCCGAAAACCATCCACACACAGATGCATACCCAGTCCGCAGAAGCCTTCCCATCTAAAATCATACCGGATCCCCATATTGCCGCCGTCCCAGAACAGAGCAAAAAGCACAGCGAAACACAACGTCTCCAATACAGTTACCACGTTCTCTCCTTTTCCCAGGAAGAGCACGATAAATGCCCCCAGGAAGGGAAAGGAAAGGATTAATAACAGCATATAATCACCAGTCATCTCCGGTTCCTCCAACCTCTCATTTCAAATTCCCGCCGGCTATTTCCTGAAAAAAGCTCACAATGGGTGCGGAATGCAGGCCGAATATAAGGATTGCCGCTGCAAAAATACACAAAGGCACCAGCATCATCCATCCCGGATCCCCGGTATCTCCGGGAAGATCCGGCTTCTTTTCTTTATCCGGGAAAAATGCCCTTATCACAATGGAAAGCATATAAACAGCCGTCAAAAGTGCGGATATCAGCAGTGCGCCTATTCCCACATAGGCCAGTACGTTATCGCTCATAACCGCTGCGGTGGCAAGGTTCCATTTACTGATAAATCCTGCCAGCCCCGGCACGCCCATCAGCCCCAGGGACGCTATGGTAAAGATACCGAACACCACGGGCATCCGTCTGCCCAGTCCGTCTATTTCATGGACATATTGCTTTCCTGTTTTATACATAACCGCCCCTACACAGAAAAAGGAACATATCTTCATTACAGCATGGAATACCATGTGGCTCAGGGCACCCACCAGGCCGAGAGGAGTCATGATACAGACGCCGAAAAGGATATAAGACAGGTTGCTGATCGTGGAATAAGCAAGCCTCCTTTTCAGGTGGGTCTCCTTCAAAGCCCTGCTGCAGCCGTAGACAATGGTAACTATCACAATTCCCATCACCACATTCTGCGCCCAGCTTCCCCGGATAAAATCCGCGCCGAAGCTGTAATAGGTAAGCCTGATTATGGCAAAGGCCCCCGCCTTTACCACAGCTACCGCGTGCAGCAGCGCCGTAACCGGTGTGGGAGCCACACCCGCCTGGGGAAGCCAGGAGTTAAACGGGCACACGGCCGCCTTTACACCGAAGCCGCAGAAAGCGATACAGTATATCAGCAGCAGCATGGACCTTTTATCCCCGCCGATCACCGCCGGATCCAAAACACCGCCGAAGGTGAAATTAATGGTCGTCCCATAGGTCAGCAGGAATATCAGGCCGATAAAAGCGAAAGCCGCGCCGCCAAGCGAATAATACAGATACTTCCGGCTGGCCAGTATTGCCTCCCTGGTGAGCGTATGCAGAACCAGAGGCACGGTAACCAGTGTGAGCAGCTCATAAAAGAAGTACATGGTGAGCATATCTTCCGCAAAAGCAATACCCAGCGTGATCCCATAAGTTATGGTATAAAACATGAAAAAATACCGTTCCCTTCTTTCATGCTTCATATATTCAAAGGAGTACAGCGTCGCCAATGGCCACAGCGCCGCCACCAGGCCTGCAAATACCATGGATAATCCGTCAATCTCCAGGGACAGGGAAAGATTATTGACAAACTGTACGATAGGAAATGCCTCCGCGGGCCTGTTCAGAAGCAGCCCTGCCACTATCAGGGAGGTTGCCGCCACCACACACTCAATATACACCGCCATATGCGTTCTTTTTTTAAAGGGTATCAGGGGCACCACGGCACCGCCCAGTACAGGCAGAAGCACGGCCACAAGCATCATTTCTGGTTTCATAGAGGAACACCTTTCTTTTTCCCTGGTATAGATATCACATCGGGAACAGCTGCTGTGCGATTTGATTGATAAAGGAAAGCAGCCCTCCCGGGAACATGCCCGGCACTACGGCCAGGATGGTCAACAGCAGAATAGGGATCAGCATAACGGAATCCGCTTCCTTACGTACAAAGCCTTTACTCTGCGCTTCCTCTCCCGGGAAAAACCCGCGCATGGCTATGGGAAGCAGGTAGCCTGCGGTGAGCAGCGCGGACAGCAGCAATACCAACGGCCCCAGCCACCGGAAAACTCCGGTATCTGACGACAGGGAGCCAACAGCCAGATACCATTTGCTCACGAAACCGCCTGCCGGAGGAATCCCTATTAAAGACAGGGACAGCAGCGTCATACAGCCTGCGGTCACCGGCATCTCCTTCCCGATTCCCTTTAAATCCTCCACCCGTGTTTTTCCAGTCCGGAATATGATCGCTCCGGCGCAGAGAAACAGTCCGGATTTAATAACTGCATGAAAAAGAACATGCAGGAATGCCCCCGTCATACCCACCGGGTTCAGGAGCATCAGGCCGAACAGGATATACGAAACCTGGCTTACCGTAGAATAGGCCAGCCTCTTTTTCAATCCTTTTTCCAGATAAGCAAGCATAGATCCCAGAAAAACCGTTCCCAGGGCAAGTCCCAGGAATACTTTCTGGACCCAGGTTCCCTGAAGGAACGAGGCACCGAAGATAAAATAAACCACCCTGATAATGCCCAGCACTCCCGATTTGACAATAATACCGGACAAAACGGCAGAAGCGGGCGCAGGCGCCACCGGATGTGCCGTAGGAAGCCAGCCCTGCATGGGAAACAGGCCGGCTTTTACACCGAATCCCATCAGCATCAGGAAAGCAACCACTAACAGCAGGGTTTCATGCCCCTCCGCCAGGGAAAAGTCCAGCACGCCCCCTGCCGTGAAAGTAAGGGTATTTCCGTAGCGGTTGATAAAATACAGCCCGAACAGGGCCAGATAAGCGCCTGCCAGGGAGTAAAATAAATATTTCAGCCCTGCCATCACCGCTTCCCTTGTCCGTGTATGGAACACAAGGGGAAGGGAGAGCAGGGTCATGCATTCGTAGAAAAGATAAAAGGTAATCAGGTTGCCGGAAAAATCCAGGCCCACCAGAATGCCGTATACAATGAGATAAAACCCGAAATATCTTTTATTACAGTCCTCATGCTGCATATACCGGAATGCATAGATTCCGGCCAGGACCCAGACAATAGTGACTACCGTCACAAACAGCCTTCCCACCCCGTCCACTTTAAAGTACACAGGAAGCAGCGTTGTCAGCTGGAACAGCGTAAAAGCAGTCTCTCCCCTGCCAAGCACCATGATAACCGCAATTGCGGTCACCACAAGCCCTATGGCTGTCAAGGCTGTCATTGCAGCCCGTTTTATTGAATTTTTCAAAAGCAGCAACAGAATCCCCATAATAATAGGAAAAAATATGGGAAAAAGAAGCATGCCTGATTCCTTCATATAAAGCTCCTGTCTGCGCGCCGTACCCGCGCCTGATAGTAAACAATGTGAGGCCCCGCTCTGCGGAACGCCCCCATGCTCCTCCCAACTCCAACAGCCTGTTTCCTTAGCCAAACATAGCCAGTCCCGACTGTATCCACTTCACAATAGGCTGGGAAAGCATACCCAGGGCAATATTAAGGCTGATAAAGAGGACGATGGTAACCGCATAGGTTTTTTCTCCCCTTACGGTAATCACCTCACAATCCGGACGTTTTTCCGGAACAAATATACGGATGACTGTCTTCATGAAATAAATGGCATTTAATATGGTGCTGATTCCCAGCACGATAAGAGCCGGCAGCATTTTATAAGCATGTCCGATAGAGGCCTGGGCAAACAGCAGCTTGCTCACAAAGCCTGATAACAAAGGCATACCCACCATGGACAGAGATCCCACGGTAAACCCGATTCCCGCTATTTTATGCCGGTAGGCGGCTCCCGTCAGATCCTGGAATTTGCGGCTTCCTTTGGAAACATCCGTCAGGCCGATAGCGGACACGAACAGGAGTGACTTCGTGGCTGCATGGGACAGGATATGGAAGATGCTGGCGACCATACCGATTTCCGTTCCCAGCCCGAAGCCCATATAGATGTATCCGATCTGGGCCACACTGGAAAACGAAATCATCCTTCGGATATCGTTTTCCTTGATCGCGCTTAAGGAGCCGAAGATCATGCCCATAAGCCCGAAGATAAAAAGCACATTTATAATCTTATTCCCTGCAATAAATTCAAAACCGATTACCCGGTAAAAGATCTTAATCAACAGGAAAATATATCCCTTGGACACCAGACTGGAAAGCATGGCGGCGGAGGATACGGTGGAATAGCCATACGCATCCGGCAGCCAGGAATGAAAAGGGAACAGGGCGCTTTTAATAGCAAGCCCCACACAGATCAGACCTATGGTTACCACCAACGGCACCTGGAATTCCCCCTGGGCTACAATTTCCCCCACGGTTTCCTTGATATTGCTCATGAGCAGATGGCCGGTCATGTCATACAGCATACTGATTCCCACCAGCAGCAGACCGCTGCCCAAAAGGCTCATAATCATATACCGCACCGCCGCTTCAATCGTTCTTCCGTTCTGCCGGATCATAATTAGGCCGCAGGCAGCTATGGTATTGATTTCCACAAAGACGTAGGCAGTAAACAGATCGTTGGTATATACAAGGGCGAGAAGGGAACTGAGCAGCAAATCCGTAAGGATATAATACAGATTATGCTTGCTGTATTCCACTTCCCCCAAAAGCTTTTTCCGCCCGCCCATCATGGAAAGCAGCATGATGATACAGAAAAACAGAGCCATACCCGCTTCCAGCACACCCGCGCGGATTTCGTTTCCCCAAGGTGCCGGAAAATGGCCCATCATGTAGGTATAACTGGTTCCTTTCCCCGTAAGGTATACCAGCAGCACGGCCGACATACAACCCACCGCGCCGATAACCGCCGTGTTCAGCCACTTGGCGGCTTTAGCCGGAAGGACCGAGCTGACCGTACCGGAAAACATGGATAATATAATGGAAAAGAAGGGAAAGTTCTGTACAAAATCCATTTACAATCCCTCCTTTTTCAGTCTTGCCGATATTTCATCCAAATCCAGCGTATGGTATCTGCGATACAGCCGGATGGTCAGGGACAGCATCAGGGCCGTCACGGAAACCGATACCACGATACCCGTAAGAACAAGGCCGCTGGGAACCGGATTGATATAGCTGGCCATAGTCTGGACCCCGTCCACCACAATAGGGGCCTTACGTCCAAGAATATAACCCTTTTCCGCAAGGAACAGATAAACCGCGGTATCCATAATATTAAGGCCGATTATTTTTTTTATCAGGTTCTTCTGCAGGAGAAGGTTGGAGAATCCGATGCCGAACAGGATCATGGCAATCGCTTCCCCATAATTGGATAAAAGGTTACCGCCCATCCTAGAATCCCCCCTTCCTGAATAAGGCGTAAAAAGCATACATGGTACAGGTCACCACCAGACCCACACAAATATTCAGCACCAATATCAGGCCGCTGCTCAGGATTGCCCCGGGTGTGCCCAAAGGGATTCCGCTTTCCAGGTGGTTGGCCCCCATATAAAAGGAATAGCTTTTTGCCAGACAATAACAGGTCAGGGAGCAGAAACAAATCCATTTATACGTTTTCTCCGTAAAAAACCGTTCGGTTTTTGCAAACCCGAAGGCATTCAGGTAAAGTATAAGACCCGCACCGATAATAGCGCCGCCTGAAAACCCGCCTCCGGGGGAGAGGTGGCCGTTTAGAATCACATAAATGCCGAATATAATGATCAAAGGGACCAGGAAACCGGCCACTTTCTGCAGGATCAAATCGTTTTTAGGCTCATAAACCCGGTCATTCTCCACCGCTTCCGCCTGGGTCATGGCATTATCCCGGCTCTCCCCCTCCTGCTTTTCTTTTTTATCAATGCGAAGCAGAATAAGGACCGTAACCGTGGCAATAAACAGCACATTGGATTCCCCGAAAGTATCAAACGCCCGGTAGTCCAGTATCATTCCGGTAACGATATTAACGGCACCGGTCTCCTGCAGCCCTTTGGTAATGTAGCGCTCCGATACCTCATTGTTGTCCGGGTTGGAGGCATTACCGGTCCTGGGAAGATAGGAAACGGTCACCAGCATAATACCAATCAGACAGATACAGAATATAACCCCCATCACCCGGTAGGCTTTATTAAAAAGCTGAAGCTTCCTGTTATGCTTCACATCATAGACCTTTTCCTGCAGCTGCCGGTATTCCCGCATTCTTTCCTGAACGCTGGATTCCTCTTCCTTATATTCCTTCTGGGGTTTCATTTCCACCCTGCCCAGAAGAGGATCCTCCTCTCCATAAAACCAGCGGGAAAAACGGCTATTCTTCTTTTCTGTCATCTTCTTCGTCCTCCCTCCGGATAGCATGGATTTTTTTCAGCGTCACAAAGAAAAGCACACTGGTGACCCCCGCTCCGACAGCAGCTTCCGTAATTGCCAAATCCGGCGATTCCAGAAGAATCCATATAATCGACATTACCAGGCTGTAGGACATAAAAATCAGGATGGAATTCAGCAGGTTCCTGGAAAAGCTAACAGATACCGCACACACCACCAGAAAGCCCATTAACAGATATGTAAATGTCTGCATATCATTCTCCTTTCTGCGCCCCGTCCTGTTTTTCATCCGTCTCTGTCCCCAGCTCACAATGCTCCATCAGCGTTTCATCCGTCATTACCTCCAGACGGGAAATCAGGTGGGAGGAAACCGGTGACGCAAACCACAGGAACATGATGACCAGAAGCATTTTAAGGCTGGTAAAATTCAGGCCGGACATAATGATCAGGCCCGTCAGTGATATTCCGATACCCAGGGTGTCCCCCAGTGCCGCCGCATGCATCCGGTTCAGTACAAACTCAAAACGGAAGGATCCGAACACCTCCAGGGCAAAGGTAAGCAGCCCTGCGGTAAGAACCACTGTCCCGATAATAAAGCGGAGCAATTCAAGATTCATGCACTTTTTCCTCCTCTGCCGCATCCCTTTGCCTGTCTTTTTTCCTTGTTTCCTGATAAACCCCCATATATACCTTGGTCAGCACAATAACCGCCAGAAAGCTTATCATGGCGTAGATGATGCAGATATCCACCAGATAGCCTTCCTCCAGCAAAAGGGCGAGTATGGCTATCATAACCATAACCATCGTACCCATCATATTCACAGCCACCAGCCGATCCGCCACGCGGGGACCGCGCACAGCCCTTATCAGGCAGAGAAGCAGCATAAACCCAAGAAAGATCAACGCCGCCGTAAAGACCGCTTCATATGCATTTTCCAAACCGGTCATTTTGCCACCTGCCCTTCTATCTTGTGCAGAAGCCACACAAAGGTACTGTCCGAAAGCCCTTCGCCAAACTGCTTGTCCAGACAATGTACGGTATACACATTATCCTGCAGCGATACCGTGATGGTACCAGGCGTAAGGGTAATGGAATTCGCCAGCAGAACTCTGGCGGTTTTCGTTTTCAAGTCCGTTTTAAACCGGACAATAACAGGCTGGACCCGGACATGAGGGGAAACAATGAACGTAAGGGTTGCCGCATTGGCTTTGACGATTTCCCAGATAAGAACTCCGAGATAGGCAATGATATAACCTGATTTACGCAGGATTATCCAGTCCTTCCGCGGACTGTAATCCAGGAATTTACAGCAGAAGGCATAAACGGCCCCTGCAATCACAATTCCGAACAGAACGATTTCCAACGTAACCTGCCCGTTAAAGATCACCCATAGTAAGAAAAAGAGTATGTACATAAAATGCCTTCCCCTCAACAATCAACCACTGTCATTAAAAAACACTATTTGCATCATGCGAAAACAGACACAAGCGTCGCCCGACGAAAATACGCCGGGCGTCATCCGCTGTTAAGCCAACGTCTGTTCCAGTTTATTTTTCAATTCGTTTTTGGATACCGCACCCACAATCCTGGCTTTTTCCTGTCCGTCCTTAAATACCAGGAAAGTAGGGATATTCATGACTCCATATTTTTCAGCAATTTCCATATTCTCATCAATATTGAGCTTGCCCACCTTGGCTTTTCCATCCAGTTCCTCAGCCAGCTGCTCCACTACAGGCGCCATCATCTTGCAGGGACCGCACCAGTCCGCAAAAAAATCCACCAATACCGGCTTGTCCGACTGCAGCACTTCTTTTTCAAAATCTCCCGTTGTAAATTTATATTCCATGATAAAACCTCCTTTGTTTTTTCTGTGTCTCTTTTTAGTCTTGACGATTTTCTGTTTTCCATACGAATACGGATAACATATCAATACAAAACAGAGGCATAAGTTCATGGTATAAGCATATTACACATTTTTGTGCTTTGCAAGGATAAAAATAGTTAAAAAGTGCACATATTACCCATTACTGAAAGCAGAGGTGCAGATACCGGTATCTATAATAAAAAATACATGGATTATCCGCTCATTATCCATGTATTTTCAGATCTTTTTATTCAAATATATCAAAGAATGCTGTTATCTGCGGATTATATATTTACATATAGGATTGCCAATCGAAGAAAACCTTTCCTCATATTCCGTCATCACATTCCCTTCCATCAGCACTTCATCCCCATGGAGATCAAAGGTAACCACATCCGCCTTCCATCCGGCCGGCTCCAGCTCCTCCAGCGCGAAATCAAACAGAATTCTGTTATCCGTTTTGAATTCCAGCTTACCGTCCTTCTTAAGTATCTCATCGTATCTGGCAAGGAACTGTCTGGAGGGCAGGCGCCTTTTGGCATGCCTGTCCTTGGGCCAGGGATCCGAGAAGTTCAGATATATCCTGCTTATTTCTTCTTTGTCAAACACATTGCAGAGATCTTCCGCATCCATGCGGAGAAAGCGGACGTTGGGAAGCTCGTCCTCCTCCATCTTCTGGATAGCGCGGAGCAGGACACTGGAATACTTCTCAATGCCGATATAGTTTATTTCGGGATGTTGTGCGGCCATTCCCATTAGAAACCTCCCTTTTCCCATTCCGATTTCTATATGGATAGGCTTCTCATTTCCGAATATCTCTGTCCATTTTCCCATTTGTGCCTCCGGTTCATGTATCACAAAACGGCTCTCCCCAATCGCTTCCCTGGAGCCGGGTACGTTTTTAAGTCTCATTGGTTTTCCTCCCTGTCTGCAACGGTAACCCTACCCTCAAATAGAATAATCTTTTATGGATATGCACCTTTATATTCATCAAGGCATTATAGCTTATTTTCTTTTTATTGTAAACACAGGCCCACATACTCCGCTTACGTATTCCCGGCCGGGAACTTTTTATGAATTTTTCCTTAAATCCCTTAAAATTTATCGCCGGATAGTGTATGATGAAAGCGGTAAAAACGTATGATAAACGTAAGAATAGCTCAAACACCGGCCTAATCTGCGTTTGAGTAAGGAATATAAGGTGATATACATGGTATTACATCCCGGTAGGAAACATAAATTTATATTTTTTCTGACCACTGTCCTTCTATGTCCGGCACTGGTTTTCTGTGTTCCTTTCTCCGTCTGGGCAGCACCTGCTGCCGCAGGAAACAGCTTCCAGGAGGAAGCCGAAGTGCGTAAAGAGATGCCCGTGGAATCCAATGAATGGGAAAACTGGCCCGCAGGGCCTCTCATCGGTGCCCAATCCGCTATTTTGATGGAAGCCAACACCGGCGCGATTCTCTATGAAAAAAATATACATGACAAGCTTTACCCCGCCAGCATAACCAAAATACTGACCGCCCTCATCGCTATGGAAAACAGTCCTCTGGATGATATCGTCACCTATTCCAATGAAGCGGTGAACAGCATTGACTGGCTGACGGATTCCAATATGGGGATCAAGGCAGGGGAACAGATCACTATGGAACAGTCCCTTTACGGACTTCTGGTAGGATCCGCCAATGAAGCGGGAAATGCCATCGGGGAGCACATCAGCGGAAGCATCAGCTCTTTTGTGGATTTAATGAATAAAAAGGCCGCGGAACTGGGCTGCCAGGATTCCCACTTTGTTACCTCCAACGGGATATTCGATGAAAACCATTATACCTCTGCCTATGATATGGCTTTAATCGCCCGTGCCTTCTTCTCCAATGATCTGCTGTGCAAAATGGCGAGTACGGCCAATTATACCATTCCTGTATCCGCCACGGTGAGCCAGGAAATGAATGTCCACAGCAAAAACCAGCTGTTTGCAAACAAGACTTATGCTTATGAATATCTGGTGGGCAGTAAAACAGGATATACCTCGGAAGCCAGACAGACCCTGGTATCCTGCGCACAGAAGGACGGCCTGAAGCTCATCTGCGTTATTCTAAAGGAGGAATCGCCCGCCCAATATACGGATACGATAGATCTGTTTACTTATGGTTTCAGTAATTTCCATGCCGTAAATGTTTCAGAAGCGGATACGGAGTATACGGTGGGCAACAACAGCTTCTTTGAATCGGACAGTGATGTGTTCGGGAATTCCGATCCGCTGCTTACCATTAATCCCGCCGATATCATTGTGCTACCCAATACTGCCGAATATAAAGATGTGGAATCGGAGCTGGATTATGATAACGGGCCGGAAGAATCGGCTGCCACAATTCATTTTACCTACAACGGTTCCTTTGTGGGAAGCGCTTCCGTGGAAATTGTCCGGACGAACGCTGCTGCCTCAAAGACGCAGAATAGCACAAACGCCGCTGCCGGCCAGGTTTATTATATTAATATAAAAAATGTTTTATTTGCTGTCGTTGCTATGGCTATTTTCCTGTTTGCCCTGATATCCCTTATTTCCCTGCTTCGCAATTACAGCTTTGGAAAACGCAGGAAGGTAAGCTTGAAACGGAGCAAACGGCGCAGGAAGGATGGAATTGATTTTGACAGGTATACAAGAGGGCCTGACGGTCTTTGACCGGAATCAGGCCATTTCCTTTCCCTCCCGGTATTTTCTGGGGGACATCCCCACCTCCAGTTTGAATTTACGGGAAAAATAGCTGACATCATCATAACCGATCTGCGCGCAGATATCGGTCATGGAAAGCTGTGTGCTGCGGAGCAATAGCTTTGCCCGTTCCATGCGCAGACCGGTGATATAGGTCCAGAAGCTGATTCCTGTCTCTTTCCCATAGAGACGGATAAAATAATTCTTGCTGAGTCCCACATAGTCGGCGGCACTTTCCAGCGACAGCAGCGGATCCCCATAGTTTTCCGCTGCATATGCGTTCGCCTTCAATACGATGGACTTATTACCGGAAAATTCCTCTCTTTTTTCCAAATCCTCCAGGTACCGTTCAATGATATGACGGGTATAGGAAAACAAAGCATCTGCGCTTTCGATGGCAAGAAAGCGTTCAATTCCTATTTTATCCAGTTCTTCCGCGGACTGGACAAGCCCCAGCTCTTTCATATGTATTTTCAGCTGCATTATCATATTATAGCAGAAGCCCTGCAGCTGTCCGGGACTTCGCAGTTCTTTTCCGGCACCCGAAAATATACGCTGCAGGAATTCCGTAACCCCCGCTATGTTGAAATCCTGCAACGCGCCGGACAAAATATTTTTGATCTCATTGATCGGGAGCGGGCCATATTCCTCCTTTATGCCGCAAAGAAAGGGATATCCTTTGTTTTCTGAATGATAAAAGCTGTGTATCCTGTTTGCCTTCAGGCTGCCGCACAGGGCCTGGGGGCTTTTATTTCCGCCGGTTTCCTGCAAAAGGTATAGGGAATAATCCAGATCCTGGGATATACAGGAATGACAGTCCTGAAAAAAAAGCAGCGCGTCTTCCTTTAAAGGGGAAACCGCATAAATAATACGGTTATTCACCGATACAAAATGGACATGAATCTGTACTCCTGCTTTTCTTATGTAAGCAGAAAAGGTATTTGAAAGGGTCTCCGCATCCCCCGGCTGCTGCTGTATATCCCGCCGGAAGGAGATATCAATGAGTCCGTAGTTTCCCCGTAGCAGCCTGCTGTCACACAGCCCTGCCGTACTCTCGCCGGAATTCATGCTGGCGCCGTATAGCCGCTGCAGGTCTTTCTCCAGGAGCTGCTCTTCACTGCCGGCAGCGCCCTCCTGTGCACGGCTGGCTTCCCGGTTTAATTCCGCTGTAATTTTTGATACGATTTTATTGATGGAATCACGGCTTACCGGCTTCAGCAGATACCCATTGGCCCCCAGATTTAAAGCTTCCTGGGCGGACTCAAAGGAATCGCTCGCCGTCAGCAGAACAATTTTCACTTTCTTGTCCTTTTCACGGATTTGCTTCACACAGCTTAACCCGTCCATGAGAGGCATTTTTATATCAATTATGATAAGATCCGGCTTTTCCTTTTCATATAAAGAAAAGGCCTCAACCCCGTCCGTCGCCGTTCCTGCAATTTGAAAGCCAATTCCGGCCCAATCCACAAGGGCGTTCAGCACCTTGAAAATAATCGGTTCATCGTCCGCAAAGCATACTTTATACATACCCGTCACCTGTTTCCTTATCCGGAATTGTTATGATAACCCGTGTATATGCTTCCTCCCGGCTGTCCAGAACAATGCCGTAAGAGGCTCCGTACTTCAGTTTTATACGGGCATTGGTATTGGAAATACCGACACCCGGGTTTCTAAGGGCCAATTCCATATTGGTTCTAATCTCGTCCATCCGTTTTGCACAGATACCATGTCCGTTATCAAAAACTTCGAATACAATAATCCCCTGTCCCCGGGTAATACGCAGCCTTATTTCTCCCCCTTCCTTCCGGTCCCTGAACCCATGCTTTATGCTGTTTTCTATCACCGGCTGCAGCAGATATTTAAGTATCTGGTGATCCATCAGTTCTTCGGGGCAGTCCACAGAATAGGTAAAAAGATCCGGAAACCGCTTTTTATAAAAGCCCAGATAATTGTTTACATGCTGTATTTCACGGGCAATGGTGGTCATTTCATCGGAATGGTCGATGGTATAATGAAGAATCTCTCCCAGGGCGGACAGCATATCTTCAATTTCCCTGTCCCCGTGCAGGACGGCCTCACCATGTATGGTCTGGAGGACATTATATAAAAAATGGGGATTGATTTGACTTACCAGCATCTCCAGTTCTATGTCCTTCTGATGCATCTGGGCCACATACACATCATTGATCAGAGAATTAATCTTACCGGCCATTTCTTCGAATTTACCCCGGATTACCGTAATTTCCCCGAAACTATTATCCATATCATCAAAAGCGACGGCTCCGGAACCATCATAGGAGGATATCCTTTCGATCACACTGTCGACCGGTTTCTGAAGTCTGCGCGTGATATAGCGCAGTACCAGAATACACAGCCCTACAGCTGCACAGCCTATCACAATTGCAAAGGACCAGATGGAGTTTGTGGAATTTCGGATGATTTCGTTAGACGTTTCCGATATGATAAACCATCTGGTGGTCTGTATCTGCTTGCTGGTATATAAATTACCGTTTTTTATAGTCTGCATGGGTGCATCGGCCGTCCCGTTTCTGTTAAAAGCAGCCCATATGTCCCTCATTTCCTCCGGGTCGCGGTTGCTGACATAATCATAAATAAGCCTGCCCTCCTCATCCACCATGATATAACCCTCCGCCGAATTATAATTGGTTCCATAGAACAGACTTGAAATCTTATTGGCATTTACCTCACACAGGATATATCCCTCTACCTTATCCCCCTTTTTTACCGGATAAATAACCGAAAAGACATTGGTATATTTCTCATTCTGTCTAGAATAATGATCGACCCCATGGGGAGGCACATATTTAATGGCCGAGGGCTGTTCCAGGGCCTTTTGGAACCAGTCACTGCCGGTGAAATCGTAATTACGGCTTAATGCATTGGTGACAGAAAAAAGGATTTTGGAATCCGTATTCATTATTACAAGATCTACCACATGATCATAATAAATGTGAATCTGGGAAATGCTTGTCTCTATTTCCCGTATATTGGCCAGCCAGCTGGCATCATAAGTATCGTTACTGCCCAGAAGCCGGTGTACAGCGGACTGGTTACCCAGGGATACCAGCGGTGTTGTTAGGCTTTTGAACTGATCATCTATGCTGCGGGATATTTCAGATACAAATTCCTGCTTGTCGGTCAGGATACGCTGATGCATCCAGAAGCTGTTAATATAGGTAATGCCAAAGATCAGCAGAATAATAGCTGCCAGAAACACTGCCGTGACGCTTACCGCTGTTTTTGTAATAATTGAGGAATGCTGCGGACGATGATGCATAAGGATACCCCCCTGAATGCCTCTGCTGCTTAGGCAGATTTATAGTAACATTATAAAACAGCCCCGCACATAATTGTATAAAAAAAAGATTTATTTCGCATTTTTTCTATGCAAAGATATTTTAATTCAAGTTTTGTGTATTATATCACATTTACTTTTAATGAAAAATGTCTAAAATTTTAAGTATGAAAAGCATACAAAAAGTAATATATAACAGTTAGAAATATTCAGGAGCCGGCACCTGCAGTATAGAAACTGAGTCAAACAAGCTTATCAAGGAGGGTTATGAAAATGAGAAAAAAATCAAAGTTATCTGCTGCCTTACTCGCAGCTGTACTGACGTTTTCCGTAACCGGCTGTGCCGGCACGGATACATCCGGGGAAACCGCCTCCGCAGTACCTTCTTCCGCCGCCCAGGAATCCTCTGCAGAGAGTACAGCGGTTACCGGGGGAGATATCCCCAGCGGAACACTGACCTTTCTTTCCTGGCAGAATGAAACCGTAATGCAGCCTTTACTGGACGGTTTCAAAGAAAAATATCCGGATGTCAGCGTGGATTTAATCTATGCACCCCCGGTACAGGATTATGTTGAAAAATTCCAGATTATGTACTCCACAGGGGATTTACCGGATGTCTTTGTGACCGCGGCGGAAAATAAAGGAGAGGTTCTGGATAATGATATTGCCATGGATATATCCTACCTTCCCGCTTTCGACAGGATGTCTGAAAAAAATAAGGAAACCTATACAAAAGACGGTAATATATACGCCTTTGCGCCGGATGCCTGGATTGCAGGAATTTTCTACAATAAGAAAATACTTGCGGATAACGGAATTGAAGTCCCCTCAAACCGGGAGGAATATCTGGCAAGCATGGAGACTCTGAAGGCTAACGGCGTCCAGCCCTGGGCATTCTGCAGCACCAATCTGTATGATCCCATTCAGGGGTATGTTGCAACCGAAACGATCGACAAAAACGGAAAATATGACGCCCAGGTCAATAACGGGGAACTAACCTATGCGGATGGCTGGAGCGAACCTGTCAGTCTCTGGGCAAGTGACTATCTGGATCCCGGCTATATTAATCAGGATGCCCTGGGCCTTACCGGCGACCAGGTAAATGAAATGTTTGCTTTTGAGGAATGCGCTTATATGATCGGCGCAACCTGGTCCGTCGCCACTCTCGATGAACTGAATCCGGATCTGGAATACGGCATGCTTCCCTGGTTTGGGACACAAGACGGCGTAGCCTGGATGACAGGCGCAACCGGCGTAGGCTGGTCAATAAACGCCAAAGCCAAAAATATGCCTGCTGCAAAAGCGTTTCTAGAATATCTTTCCAGTGACGAAGCCCTTAAAATGTTCCAGGAACAGACTGGCGGCCTTCTCGCTATAGACGGCATTGACTTCCCTATCCATCCCACAATTGAAGAAGGCTATCCATACCTTCTGGAAGGCAAATTCTATCTGCCCGCAGTAGAATGGAAATACTCGGATGCCCTTGGCAATGAAATGCTCATAGGGACACAGGAAATCCTTACTGGTAACATAAAACCCGAACAGTTAGTGGAAAACATGGATAAAAAACGGACTGAGCTGGACGCAGAACAATAAGGGAAAAGCAAATACAGCCTGAAATAGATTCAGCGGAATAGCGGATACGCATTCCGCTGAATTTATAAAGATATCTTCAACGAAAGGAGCGTCCTGTTTTGAAAAAAAATCTGAAAAGGGAATTTCCCTATCTCCTGTTTATACTCCCTGCTTTCCTGGGATATACCACCTTCACTATAGTCCCTCTGCTGAACAGCTTTAAATATGCGTTCACCAACTGGGATGGCTTCAACAAAGCAGAATTCGTGGGCCTAAAAAACTTCTTCGATCTCTTCGGGGATGCCCCCATGATGCGGGCTTTGCTGAATACGCTGGTATATGCGGTATCGGTCCCCCTGCTGGTCACGCTTCTGGCTATTCCGCTTGCGGTCCTGCTGAATGGTAAAATGAAAACACGCAATCTCCAGCGGGCGGTTTTTTTCTTTCCTTCGGTACCCAGCGTCCTGATTCTGGGATATCTGTGGTCTTATATGCTGAGTCCCACCGGAAGAGGACTCATAAACACCATCCTGGGGGTTTTTAACATCGATAAGGTACTGTGGCTGGGAAAGCCCATGCTGGCGATGTTTTCCATTATCATGGTGTCCGTATGGTCCCAGGTGGGATGGCATGCCTGCATTTACCTGGCTAACCTGCAAAGCATTCCCGCTTCCTATATAGAGGCCGCCCGGATTGACGGTGCTTCCGGATGGGGTATTTTCCGTCATATCACTTTCCCTATGCTGGCGCCGTCCATGACTATCAGCGTTATGCTGCTGCTCACCGGAAGCCTTAAGGTATTTGATCTGCCATTTTCCCTTACCAACGGAGGCCCCGGCTACTCCACGCTCATGGTAACCCAGATCATTATAACCCGGGGCGTTACGGAAAAGCTGTATGGAAAAGCAACCGCCATGTCGGTGGTATTCTTTTTTGTCATCTGTATCTGCACAATTATCCAGTTGTCCCTGATGAAAAAAAGGGAGGAAAAACTTATATGAAAAAAAGAGCAAAACTTAAAGGCTATACGTGGAAAACCTTTCTGCTGGAAATTATCATGCTATTATTATGCTGCATCATAGTCCTGCCCTTTTATTATCTGGTAATCAGTATATTCAAAACACCGAGAGAAATGGGTATGAATCCTCTGGGGCTTCCGGAAGCCCTGTATCTGGAAAATTTCAAAAATGCCTGGGCGCAGATCCATTTTATCAGAGCTTTCTGTAATACCCTGATCCTCACTTTTTCCACACTGGTGGTGGTTATTCTTTTCGGATCCATGTCCGCCTACGCCGTGGCAAGACGGAAAAGCAGATTCTACAAGCTGGTCATGCTTTATTTTCTGCTTGGCTTCATGGTACCGTTCCAGACCACGATGGTTCCTCTGTACCAGCAGATGCAGAGGTTTCATCTGATAAACAAACTGTACGGGCTGATTGTCCTTTCCACCGGCAGCTGTGTTTTTGCTTTCTTTATGTACCAGGGCTTTATTAATACCGTTCCCTATGAATTAGAGGAATCGGCTATTATTGACGGGGCAGGCCCTCTTCGTGTATTCTTCCAGATTACCTTCCCGCTTTTGAAGCCCATAACGGTAACCATGACCATCTTCCATGTCATGGGGACCTGGAATGATTTTGTTACCCCCTTCCTGTTTCTGCATACCAGGAACAACGCTACACTTATGCTGGAAATGTACCGGGGCGTAGGGGAATTCCAAAGCGACTGGCCCCTCATGATGACAACTATGGTCCTGATTATGGCTCCTCTTGTGATTTTCTATATCTTCGCGCAAAGATATATAATTGACGGACTGACCAGCGGGGCCGTAAAGGGCTGATATTCCTATTGTTATGTAAAACGGACGGCACAAACCATGCCGTCCGTTTTTTATCCTTCCCTGTGCTTCTTTATCCTGCGAAGCTCCCGGGCTCTTTCCTTCTTTTTAAAAATATCCGCCGCATCCCCTTCCGTAATGAACTTCATGGTTTTTACCGCATAAACCCGGTCCTCCTCCGTTTTACGGACCCTGATTTTCCCCTTCATAAAGCCATGTCTTTCACAATAGGATACGCTGTAATAATGCTTCCCGTTCGGGGTAAACCACCGGATTTTCCGTTTCAGGTTACGGTGGCACAGATAGCACTTGGTGGAGGAGACTTCCTTATCCGCAAGAAGCTCCTGTTTATCATTAAAGTCTCTGGATATATACTTGGCATAATCGTCAAAAACAATATGAACCTCATCCTTTTTATTATGGGGAACAATAAAGCCGTCAAAGGATACCATCTGCAGCACCTGGGGATCCTTGATCTTTGCCAAAACACGCCCGGTATAGTACGCATCGCTCAATGCCCTGTGAAAAGGAATATCTTTGAATATGGCAAGGAAATCCACCGCATATTCCAGGTTGCGGCGGGATTTTTTATCCTCAAAGGCTATGCTGAACAGCTTCTGCACATCATAGAATTTCATGGGCTTTTTATCAAGAGGATCCATTCCATAGAATTTCATATTCCGCTGCAGTTCCGACAGATCCTGAGGTCCCCAGGTCCCGAACATATAATCCTCCCCGCACCAGGCGAGAAAGCTTTTTATCACCTGAAGAAAGCTGCGCCCTGACTGCAGCTCCTCCATATCAAGATGAAGGAGCTTTTTGGTCATATAATGCATTTCCTTATAAACCTGGGGCCGTATGAGTTCATGAAAGCTGTCACAGATCTCCATGCGGCTGTTCAGCTTCACCGCACCGATTTCTATGATCTCAAACGGCAGCTCCTTCAGCTGTTTTTCCTTCTGTTCGTTCCCCTGATTCCATTCCAGATCCAATATGATATAATTCATTTACTATTATGCTTCTTTCGTCAGCTTCTTTTCCAGTTTCCCTGCTATCTCCTTCAGGCAGCCTTCTTCGAAGGGCAGCTTCAGTCCCACTTCCTTAACCATGTTGGTAAAGAAATCGGACGCGGACAGACGGCAGAGCTTCAGATAGCTCTTCCATGCGGCTTCAAAGTCCTCATCCAGCCAGAGTTTATATTCGAAAGCTACGGTCTGTGCGATTACATAATCAATATAATAGAAGGGGAAGCTATAAATATGGTGCTGCTGCTGCCAATAGCCGCCCTTTCCGAAGAATTCATCCCCTTCATAATCCAGGTGGGGCTTATATTCCTTCTCCAGCCTGCTCCAGGTTTCCTTCCTCTGGGCCGGGGTCAGCTCCGGATTTTCGTATACGATATGCTGGAATTCATCCACCATGCATCCATAGGGTATGAACATCATGGCATCCTCAAAATGCATCTCCCGGTATGCGTCCGCCTGATCTCCGAAAAACCAGTCCATCCATTTTTCCGTAAAGAATTCCATGGACATGGAATGACACTCCGCAGTTTCCATAGTAATATCCCCATGCTCCCGTATCTCATCCATTCCGGACAGATACCCCTGGAAGGCGTGGCCGCATTCATGGGTGATGACATCCACATCCGCACTTGTTCCGTTAAAGTTGGCAAAAATAAAAGGCGCTTTGTATACCGGAAGATAGGTCATATATCCTCCCACCCTTTTGTTATTACGTCCCAGTACGTCAAAAAGCTCGTTTTCCATCATGAAATCAAAGAATTCCCTGGTTTCCGGAGAAAGCCGGCTGTACATACGCTGCCCTGCTTCCAGAATCTCTTCCGGTGTTCCCACGGGCCTGGGATTTCCGTCCTTGAAGTAAACCCCTTCATCAATAAAGGATAGCTTGTCAAGTCCCAGACGTTTTCTCCTCTTATCATGCAGCTTTTCAACAAAAGGAACAAAATCCTTTTTAACCTGCTCCCGGAAAGCTTCCACCTGTTCCCTGGAATAACAGTTCCGGTTCATCCTGTAATAGCCAAGCTCCACAAAATTTTCATAGCCCAGCTCTTTTGCCTGCTTTGTCCGTAACTTTACCAGCTTATCATAAATATCATCCAGTTCCTCCTCATGTTCCTGAAAGAAAGCGGAGAATTTGGCCCAGGCCTTTTTACGGATCTCCCGGTCGGGATTTTTCAGATAAGCCTTCAAACGGGAAATATTTACGGTTTCTCCATCCCATTCAAATTTTGCGGAAGCGGGAATTTTCTCATAAGCGGTAGCAAGGGCATTTTCTTCCTGGACAAGGGGAATCAGCTTCTCTTCCATGGATTTCTGTGCCAGCTCCATATTCTTAAAGGCGACCGGTCCTATTTTATCCTCCAGTACGCTGCGGTATGGGGATTCATACAGAAGCTTCTGGTATTCGATTACCATATTGCTGTATCGGGGGCTTTCCGCATCGTAATAATCCTGCTCGGCACTGTAAAAGGCATCCGCAGTATTCACATCATGGCGGATATGGGCAATTGTCATCCGCGTATCCACCCTGTCACGCAGTTCATAATATTTCTGATGTACCGCAAACTGCTTTTCTCCGTTTCCGGCCTCCTTAAATTCCTTCATCAGCTGTGTAAATTCTTCTTCCACCTTATTGAAATCCACTCTTTCATAAGGCATTTGCGAAAATTTCATATAAGCTCCCCTCTGCCCGTTCTGCGGGCGTTCCACCCAGGTTCAGCTGAACCTCTTGGTTTCCTGTTTTACTATTTTATCTAAAAGATACGAATCCCATACTCATTTTTCTGTAGTTTTTATACCGGACCGCGCAGTAAATATGCAGACCTGATCAGATAACTACAATAAGTTTACAATACTTTACATGTATAGTCAAACATCCCCTTTCCGGGGGCCGCGATTAAAAAAGCCATGGCCAGCTTCAGGCAAGGAATAAAAACATATACAAAAACAGGGCTTTTACCCCCTGTTCTTGTTATATACTATATACCGAATTCCTCAAACAGCTTTTTTTGGTATTCTTTGTCCCCGGCCGCCTTTATGATATCCTCCGTCCGGTTTCGCTCCGCCAAAAGCCGGATGAGATGGTTCACCCGGTCTATCCCCTCATTTTTACCCTTTTCGATGCCAATCTCAAGAATATTCATCTTAACAGCCTCCCATTCTTCCGATTGCTTTACTTCCCTTACGATCCGATCCAGCTCTCTAATCCGTTTATCCTTTACCAGTATTTCCGGGTTATCCAGTGTCGTATTCTTCATATACTGAAGAAGGCTCACCAGATCCGGCCTTCCCCTGCGGCTGGTCATATTCAGAAAAATTTTCTTAGTCCCGTCATCCAGATGCAGCCCTGCGATTTCTTCACATTGTTCCGTAAAAGTATACATTGCCAAGTCACGGGAAAAGATATCCTCCTGGGTAATGAAAATAATGATCGTGGAAGGAAGATGGCGGTATTTGGTCTTTTTTCCCGATTTCAGTATAGGGGTATCCAGGAGTCCCTGGTAAAAACGGGAACGTTTCTGCAAATTATCACTTTTCGAATCGTTCTGCATTTCTGTATTAAACTGACGGTTCCGTACATCCCTTGCCCAGGCATCCAGGCGGATAGCCCGTTTGCCGGATTGGTTGAGTACCACCTGCTCCGCCTTTACCTCTGCAAGCCTCAAATCAGGTTCGTCAACTATGATTCGCAGCATGTTCTCATAAGCCGCCTTATTCTTCATAACGGATAGAAATAAGGCAAAATCACTCAGGTTAAACTGATAATCCGGGGGAATTGTCTGCTCCTTAAGCAGATTCTTCATTTCATGTTCCATAGGCGTTCCTCTCTTTCCTTTTACGCAGAGAGTCGTTTCGCCTTTTCTACTCCCTGCTTATTTTATTGTCAGCAAGGAGTTCATGCATTCACATACATATCCATGTATGTTACAGTATCCGCAGACGATACCATGCATCAGATACCGGCCATTGAAAGGGCACGGCATTAAAGATAAAAATAATCAGAAGTGTTGAATTCATTGCCTTACTTGAATTGTAGCACAGACATACTGGTCTTTCAATGTTAAAATAGCCCCCTGTGCCGCAAGGTTCCTTACAGGGGAATGACTCCAGTCGTTTACGCTTCCGTTCGGATAAGAACACAGCAGTATCTAATGCTGCACAGGAATGGTAATTTCAACTACCGCCCCATATCCCTCATCCATATTGGAAAAAGTAATCTTTGCTTTCTCCCCATAAATTAGCTTCAGTCTTTTCAGGGAATTCTGGATTCCAATATGCTTTCTGTCATTATAGTAAATGGGCGTATCCTGTTCAATGGCATCCAGGATATCGGGAGGAAAGCCCGTACCGGTATCGGATATGCAGATATACAGATATTCGCCGTCCTCATAATTTTCATTGACTATATACAGCGTAATTTCCACATGGTTATCCAGGGAAACCGCATGGGTGATGGCATTTTCCACGAAATTATGGATAATCAGGGTAGGTACCAGGTAGGTACCGACGGTATCTTCCATAATCACCTCAAAGGAAAAAGCCTCCTTTCCGTACCGGATCTGCTGTATTTCCACATAATTACGTATAAACTCGATTTCTTCCTTCAGGGATCTGGGTTCAAAGGTATCGCTCATGACATAGCGCATATAATTGGAAAGCATTTCCGTAATATGCACGATTTTCTCTTCCTTTGCCACATCCGCCATTCCGTGTATCAGACTCAGGCAGTTTAAGTAGAAATGGGGCCTGATCTGAACCTGCATGGCCTCCAGCTCCGTTTTCTGCCTTGCCAGCTCTTTTTCATAAATATCGATTTTAAGGGACTTGATTTTTCGAAGCAGCCCCTTGAATTCCTTGCTTGCCATTTCCAGTTCCAGGATGTTATTGCTGCCGTTTTCGTTTATCCACTGCTCTTCCTCCGTGTTTTTCAAACTGCCCACGAACTGCTTCATAGGCCGGAGAATGCGCTGGTAATAAACCCTTATTACCAGGATGCAGCCTGCAATAATGCCGATTGCCAGAAATACGAGGATAACCTGGAGACGCATGATTTTTTCCAATATTCCGCCGCTTGGGGCAATCATGATATGAAACGCCCTGTTTTCTCCGATAATACCGCTGATAGGAAAAGAATAGACCACCTTTTCTGTAAATATGCCTGCTTTTTTTCCGGATATTTCATTGATTTCGTCCGGGTTTATTTTATTCCTGTCTTTAGAGGACAGAAATATGGTGCCGTCCTCTCCCTGTATATAAGGGATCCCTTCATAGCCAAGGCTGTTAATCCGCAGAGTCTCGAAAAGATCCTCCAGCCGGATGGCACATCCCATCGTCATTCCGTTCTTAGAAAACCGGCTGAATACATAGTCCTGTTCCCCATCGTTGATAAAGTACCATTGGGAATAGGGTGTACGTTCTCCCCGCTTCTCCCTGAGCGCCTCCATCAGCGCATTGCTCAGGCCGAGCTTCTGGCTGTTTTTAAAAATACTTCCGTTGTCCGATATCAGAAGATCCGCCTCTTCCAGATAGACAAAAAAACAGCAGGGCTCTTTGTAACGGATTTTCAGATTCCGGTTCTGCTCCTGTATCTCATTCAAAATGGGGTAATACTGGCTGTCCTCCGGCCTGATTCCTGCGGGAATGGAATTGGCTTCCCCTTTTTTGCTTGTTAGGGTAATGATTTCATAATTAATTTTTGTAATATCGGTATTGATCTGCTCCACATAAAGTCTGGCCGTATCTTCAATGTAGCGATACACCAGCTGTCTCGCCTCAAACATACTCTGGAACATAACCACCAGGATTCCAAGAAACAAGATTATGACAGGAATAATGACCTGCATGGTGAGTTTTCCCATACTTTTATTTTTTTTCTCCAATTTTCCTGCCATCGTCTTTCCTCCATTTATACAAACAGCCTGACAGGATTCTGCAACATCATACGTAGTTTCCCGCCAGGCATTCCCTTTTTCTATTATATAGTTTTCCGGCTATAAAGCAAAGTCTCCCCACTTGCTGTCAGCTCTGATGAAAACCGGTATTTTTTCCATAGGTGCGTCTACAGTAACCGTACGGCCTCCCTCATAGCAGATACCGCTGAACACATCCTTCCATATAGGCCCTTCAGGAAGGTACACCCTTCTTTCGTATACGTCCTCCTCCATCACTGGCGCCACACAGAAATCAGGGCCGAACATGTAAGCATCATCCGTTTCCCAGGCTTTTTTATCCGCAGGAAAATCATAGAACAGCGGGCGCATGACAGGAGTCCCTTTTTCGTGGGCTAGGCGCATCTGTTCTTTTATATAAGGCCGCAGCTCTTCTCTCAGGAACATGTATTTCTTACAGATCGCGAATACCTCATCCCCGAAGCTATAAACCTCATTGTCCGCGCCGGATCCGAACAGCCCGATACCGGATACCATATCGCCTTCAAAACCTCTCTGGGGTTCCCGGTTTCCGTGAAGACGCATAACAGGGCAGAAGCAGGCATATTGGAACCAGCGGATAAACAGCTTCCGGAAGGAAGGATCCCCGCCGTATGCCCCATGGAAACCTCCGATATCCGTTGTCCACCAGGGGATTCCCGCCATAGCCATGGAAAGCCCTGCCCGCATCTGCCTGCGGAAGCACTCAAAGGTACTGTCTATATCACCGGACCATACGAGCGCGCCGTATTTGGCACTCCCCGCCCAGGCAGAACGCACCAGGTTCACCGGATTATCATCTCCTTCCGCCTTCATGCCTTCATAGAAGCCCTTGGTATATAATTTGGGGTATATATTCCCCACTTCCATAACGCTTCCCAACTGGTATCTGTAATTGCTGAAATCATAGGTGGTATATTCCGGTTCCGCCACATCAAGCCAGTAGAGCCGCGCCCCCTTGTCCCAGTAATTTTTCTTGATTTTATCCCAAACATAGCTTCTGGCGTCCGGATTGGTGGCATCAAAGAACAGCTCCTGTCCGAAACAGGTCATGGCTATCCGTACCCCGCTTTCCGTACGTACCAGATATCCCTTTTCCATCATCTCCCGGAAATTTTCAGAACGGTAATCCACGGTGGGCCACACGGAAACCATCACCCGTATCCCCATATCCGCCAGTTCCCTGCACATGCCGGGAACGTCAGGCCAGTATTTTTCATCAAACTTATATTCACCCTGCTGCGTCCAGTGGAAGAAGTCCACCACAATAACATCCAGAGGGAGTCCCAATTCCTTATATTTACGGGCCACTTCCAGCAGTTCCTCCTGGGTCTGGTAGCGCAGCTTGCATTGCCAGAAGCCGCAGCCGTAATCCGGCATCATGGGAGGCCTTCCCACAAGGCCCATATAGGTTTCCTCAATCTCCGCCGGCGTATCACCTGCGATCACAAGATAATCCAGCTCTTTGGTGCATTCCGCAGACCATTCCGTGCCGTTCACCCCAAAGATCACTCTGCCTACCGCCGGATTGTTCCACAAAAACCCATATCCGATATTGGATACATAAAAAGGGATACTCACCTGAGAATTCCTCTGGGCCAGTTCCAGCATACAGCCCTTCATATTCATATACTTCTGCTGATACTGTCCCATACCGAATATTTTCTCATCGTCATCCGCCACGAATCTGGCTGCCACGTGGAAGCAATCCCCTGCTGCCACCTTGAATTCCCGCCCATAGACATTAAGCGGGGTGCTCGGACAATCCTTCAGTCTTTTCCATTGCTCCTTCAAAAGCAGCTTTTTGTCCTGGTTATAAAAAGCAAGCACTCCGTCCGCATTTACCACTGCAGTTATTTTTCCGTTGGTAAGGGAGCCGAAGGATTCATTTTTGCCGCTGTACATATTGGCGTATACCACGGCGGAGGCATCCTGATCATCATAGACAATAATCACACCGTTGCTCTCCACAGCTTCCTCCAGTGCCCAATTGTTCCCGGTAAAAGAAGCGTTCTTGGTGGCCCTTACCCTCACCGCATTGCTTCCCCACGGCTCTATCCGCACCGTTTCGTTATCATATTGGTAATAAAGGCAGTCATCTTTTTTGAAAATCATTTTCTCTCCGTAACGGTTCAGTCCCTTCACAGTTACTGCCAAAATCCATCCTAATTCGCTTTCAGCGATGGATTTTGGCACTCCTGAATCACTTTCTTACGGCCAGCGCAGCAAGTGCGCCGGCCTGACTGAATAGTTACTTTTCTCCTTTCCTTCCCCCAGGATATGCACCCGTTCCTTTTATATTGCGGGCAATGGGGTATTTTACTTGCCCATAGATTCCAGATATGCCTCATAAGCTCCGTTCTGGATTTTCATCAGATCCTGCAAACCCATGTTGTCCAGCTGTTTCAGGTAGGCATCCCATTCTTCATCGATACCGCCGTCTACTACCCAGTGTGCGAACTGCGCTTCTACGTATTTATAAATATCCGTACCAAGAGTTGTCAGCTGTGTCAGTTCATCGTCTGTATACTTTACCATGGGGAACCCGATAACATTGTCTTCTGCCACGTATTTTCCGTTAATGGCATCCTCAGCCAGTTTGATTCCGTCACCCTGATCCGCAGGAAGGCTAACTTTGTCATAAAAATCAGGATTCATATATTTCGGCCCGAAGTCACGCATGGAGTTGGACCATGCAGAAGTATCCAGAGAACTTCCGTCGGAAGGGACAAGCACATCATAAGTTCCGTCGCCGTTATCCTGTACCTGATCCGGGATGGATCCGTAGAAGGTCTGCAGGGAAGCCAAATCGGTATAGAAATCATCCGCCCAGGCAAGGAGTTTTTCCGGATTCTGGCAGTTCTTGGTAATTAAAAGCTCTCTGTCGGAAATATCCAGGAAATTCTGTGCATTTTCCACGTGATGTTTTCCATCCGGACCTGCAACAGCTTCCAGAGGAATAAACTGTCCTGCGTTCAGCCCTGTTTCGGCATCTGCCGTCCATGCGGATACCAGGCCTACCTGAGAACCGCCTTCCGCCTGCAGCTTGCTTCTTCTCATAGCATCTTCCTGTGTGAAGAACTCCGGATCAATGATCCCTTTCTGATACATCCCGCTGAACCATTTTACCGCTTCCTTATAGTTCTCTTCCACAGGCATGAATACGGGCTTTCCGTCTACAAGGCTCATGTAATTGTTATCCCTGCTTACCATGGTCCCGTAAGGAGAAAGATAACTGCGTAAGCATCCGCTTAAGGCATTTAAGCTGCTGGCCCCGGTGATTCCGATTTCATTATTCGGATCGCCGTCACCATCCGCATCCTGTGTTACAAAAGCTTCCAAAACACTTTCCAGTTCTTCATAAGTTTTGGGAACTTCCAGATTCAGGTTATCAAGCCAATCTTTGTTAATATATAGGATATTACCGCAAACTTCCGGCCTTAACGGAAGCTTTTTAACAAGACTGTATATATCTCCGTTACGATCTTTTGCCCTTGCAAGCAGCTCCGGCTCTTTTTCAAAAACGGCCTTTAAATTCGGCATATTCTGATCAATCAGATCCGTAAGTTCCAGGAAATAATCCTTATTTTGGGCAATATCGGTATCTTTCAGACAGATGGAACCGAAAAATGCATCGGGAAGGTCGCCGGATGCCAACAGAAGGGATTTCTGCTCCTGCCAGTCACTGTCATAATATACCTGCCATTCAATATTAATTCCGTGTTTTTCTTCCAGCTCCTTCATATAACCGCTTTCCAGAAAATCGGTAGGCCATGCGTCCGTCCAACGCACCGTTGCGATAGTATAGGTGGGAATTTCACCGGATGCTGTATTATCTGCTGCCTCATCGCCATTCGCACCGGCAGTATCCGCAGCCTGTGTACCCGCAGTATCCCCCCCAGATTGTGCCGTATCCTTAGAACTGCCGCCGCATCCTGCAAGCATGGATGCCGTCATCACTGCTGCCAAGCCAATGCTCAGCGCTTTTTTCCAATAGCTCATTTTCATCTCTCCTTTTCTTTGAAACAAGTGTTTATGTACTTTTGCTTTCCAAGCAATGAATACCTTACTGCAATCGTAACTGTCCCGTACCTTTACAGTTACATAACATCATCCCTTCAGGGACCCCAGCATAACGCCCTGGTTGAAATACTTCTGAACAAAGGGATACATACACATAATCGGTGCGGAAGATACCACAATTACCGCATATTTAATCAGGTCGGCCATCTGTTTGGCTTCCACTGCCGCCGCGCCGGTTGTCATGGCGCTGATCTTCTGGTTACTGATGAGGATATTCCGCAGTACCAGCTGCAGAGGCTGCAATTCCGGGCTGCGCAGATAAATCAATGCGTTAAAATACGAATTCCACTGTCCAACCGCCGTCCAGAGGGCAATTACCGCTATAACTGCTTTGGAAAGGGGAAGAACGATTTTGAAAAAGAAATTCAGGTTTCCGCAGCCGTCTATCTGTGCGGCCTCCCATAAATCATCCGGTATACTGTTGTTAAAGAAAGTTCTTGCCACGATGATGTAATAAGTAATTACGGAAAACGGCACCACCATAACCCAGAAATTATCCAGCAGGTTAAAATCCTTTACCACCAGATAGGTAGGAATCAGTCCCCCTGTAAAGAACATGGGAATCAGGTAGTAAATGGTAAACAGCTTCTTCCCGCATAAATCCCTCCGGGAAAGGGCATAAGCCGCAGGGATATTCACCACCAGGGAAAGAACTGTCCCGAGAGCCGTATAAAGGATGGTGTTTTTATAGCCCACCCAAAGCTGTGAATATTCACCCAGCTTCAAATAACCTTTGAAATTAATTCCTTTCGGCAGAAATACAATATTTCCAGCCGATACATCCGCCGGGTTGCTGACGGATGCAATAATAATAAAGTACATCGGATACAGGACAATCAGTATAATGATAAAAGCCAGAAGATAAAGGAAGAAATCAAATACCTTGTCGTTTTTGGACTTTTTAACCTTGATTCCCGTTCCGGTCCTTGCGTTTTTCTTTGCCATTTATATTCCCCCTTATACCAGTGAAGTATCACTCATCTTCTTTGAGATATAATTCACAGAAAGAAGCAATACCAGATTTATTATATTGTTAAACAGGCCGATAGCGGCTGACAGGCTGTACTGGCTGCTCACCAGACCCATCTTATATACATAGGTGGAAATAATCTCACTCGCACTGCTGTTCAGGGTATTCTGGAGCAGATAAACCTTTTCAAAGCCGACGCTCATAATGCTGCCGGTACGGAGGATAAACATGATCGTAGCTGTGGGAAGAAGCATGGGAATATCAATGTTTACCAGCTTCTGCCACTTGCTCGCCCCGTCCATGGTAGCGGCTTCATAAAGGGAAGGATCCACGGCGGAAAGGGCGGCTATGTAGAGGATACTGTCCCATCCCACATGCTGCCAGCTTTCTGTCCATACATAAATACTGGAAAAAGCGGACGGCTGGCCCATCAGGTTGGGAAGGGTAATTCCGATATAGCTCAGCAGCTTGGCAATAATCCCCTGGCTGGGGGAAAGGAACAGGATAATCATACCGCACATAACAACGGTGGAAATAAAATGCGGCAGATAGGTGGATACCTGGAAGAACTTCTTAAACCCTTTTCTTGCCATCTGATTGCACATGAGGGCAAGCGCAATGGGAAGAGGGAAGGTAACCAATATACTGTACAGGCTGATTACCAGGGTATTCTTAATTGTTATCCAGAACTGGTAGGAATTAAAATATTGTCTGAAGTATTTCAATCCTGCCCAGCTGCTTCCCATAATCCCCTGGGATGGGGTAAAATCCTTAAAGGCAATGGTCACACCGTACATCGGTATATAGGTAAAGAGAAACATAATTACCAGCGAGGGGAGCATGAGCAGATACAGGGAACTGCTCCTTTTCAACCTCTTTCCGAAACTGACCGGCTTTGCAACGTTTACTGCTGTTTTCTGTCGTGCCACTCTTTTCATCACTCCCAACTTAATTCTGAATTATTTGTGCTACTTTTTTTCTACTTTTTAATTCCTTTTTATCTTTTTGAATTTTTACACAAACAATTGTTTTTGTTTATGGATATATTGTATATTTTAAATAACCAGATATCTATAAATTCTAAGTTCATCTCCTAACAAAATTGAGGGTTTTTCTCGGTATAAGGTAAATTAATAAAGCCGTAAATTTGTTATTTACAGCTTAAAAATGTTACTTCTTTAGAATCTCCCCGGCGCGGCATATGCATACCCCTGTTATTTTTCCGGAATAATGACAAAAATAAGCAGATATCTGAAATGGATGCCCTTAAAGGAAAAAATCATACATTCCATATATCTGCTCTTTTGTAAATTATTTTTATTTCTTAACCCGGTTTCTGTATTCATTGGGCGTACATCCGGTGTAGTCCCGGAAAGTCTTGCTGAAATAGGAAAAATTGCTGTACCCCACCTCCAAAGCCACCCTGCTCACCGTAAAATTGGAATATTTCAGATATTCCTGTGCCTTCTGCATCCGGCAGGACGCCACGTAGCTGGGAATGGAAATACCGGTTACATTCATAAAAATCTTAGATACATAGTCCTCCGAAAGATACACGGATCCGGCCAGTGTTTTCCGGGACAAGTCCTCCTTCAGATGTTCGTTGATGTACGTCTTAATCTGTTCAACCACCGACTCCTGCCGGTTGTCCTGATGCTGATAGCCGGCCAGCTTTTCAAAAATATACCGGATGAAGCTTTCCATGTCCGGAAGGGTCGCCACCGCCTTTTCATAATGCTCGTCGAACTCCCTTCCGTCAAAAATCCGGGTGATCAGCACATCCTGTTTGTTCAGATAGCGGTAAACCATCTGCATCATTTCCCTACGGAACTGTTCCAGTACGGAAATAGTGACCTGATTGCCGTTCCAAAGCTCCTCCAGAAACAAAAGGATTTTCTCCTGGGTATCCTCTATCATACCGGAGGCCGACATTTCTTTTTCCCATATTTCCCATGGAGGAGAAACGTATACGATATCCTTCTTGTCCCATTCCTCTTCAAAAAGCATGCCGTTGTTCCCCGGGACCGCTTCCTGCTCCATCTGCTCCAGGTTCCTTCGGCTTTGTTCAAGATAGTCTATGGAAACCATAACTCCCATATAAATACATACCCGCATATGAAGCGCTTTTTCCAGGCATTCTTTCAAATGAAAGGAGTCCTTTTTCATCTGTTCCTGCTCACCGCTCTCCTCCGCCACAAGAACCCATTCATAATCGCTTTCCCGGAGCACCGCCTTCAGCCTCTGATGCCGTTCTTCCATAAATTCTGCGGTAATATTCTGAATGATAAAATCATATAAGACAAGATCTTTTTTCTTTCTGGTATCCGAATCGGGTAGGATCTTGATAAGCTGCAGTCCGTATTTTCCGTCGGGGCTGCAGATTCCCTCCTTGCAGGCCTTCTCCAAAAGGGTTCGGGATCGGGTTCCGTTTTCCTGAAGCAGATATCTCTCCCAAAAGGAATTTTTCCGCTCCTCGCCTTCGCCCCCGGACTCCCCTTTCTGCCTTAAAACCTCCACAAGACTCCCCAGGGCCTCCTCCAGCTCCCTGTTGGAAACAGGCTTTAACATATATTCTCTTGATTTGAGATTGATCGCTTTCTGGGCATAAGCAAAGTAGGCATAGCTGCTCAGGAAAATACACTCCACCGGTATTTCCTTATCCCTTACCCATTCCAGCAATTCCAGGCCGCTACCCTGGGGCATTTCAATATCTGAAAGCAGGATATCCACCGCCACCTCTTCCAGAATTTCTTTTGCCTGTCTGATATTACAGGCCGTAAGCACGGTACGGATCCCTAACTGCTTCCAATTGACCCCTTCCACCAGCTTTTCCACAACAAGCTTATCATCATCCACAATTAAAATACTGATGTCCATCCTGTTCCCCCTTGCTTTCTATTGATCCCAGCATACTATAGGAGGAAAAATAATTCAAGAAACACAACGTAACAGTTCAGACGGCCCCTTGTGCCCTGTGGCATCCCGCAATCTTTTTTATTTGAATTGACTTTGCATGACGATAGTGTTAAAATATTAACAAACGGGGCGTCATATGATAAAGAGATATTGAGGGGAGAATGACATCCCCGGTTACAAAACCATTTTCAATTATAAGGAGGTATTTACAATGGGACGTTTTACTTTACCGCGTGACCTGTATCATGGAAAGGGATCTCTCGCTGAACTGAAGAACCTCAAAGGAAAAAAAGCCATTATCGTAGTGGGCGGCGGTTCCATGAAAAGAGGCGGATTCCTGGGACAGGCTGAAGAATATCTGAAGGAAGCCGGAATGGAAGTCAGGCTTTTCGAGGGTGTTGAAGCCGATCCTTCCGTGGAGACGGTTATGCGCGGCGCAAAATTAATGCAGGAATTTGAACCGGACTGGATTGTTGCCATGGGCGGCGGTTCTCCCATAGACGCAGCCAAAACCATGTGGGCTTTCTATGAATATCCCGATGTAACCTTTGAAGAACTGATTACTCCGTTCTCCTTCCCCCAGCTGCGCCAGAAAGCGCATTTCTGCGCGATCCCTTCCACATCCGGAACCGCTACGGAGGTTACCGCATTTGCAGTTATCACCGATTACCAGAAGGGGATCAAATATCCTCTGGCAGACTTCAATATTACCCCTGATGTGGCAATCGTAGATCCTGCCCTTGCAGAGACCATGCCTCCCAAGCTGGTAGCACATACCGGTATGGACGCCATGACCCATGCCATTGAAGCCTATGTTTCCACCTTACATTGCAATTATACGGATCCCCTGGCACTCCATGCTATTAAGATGATTCATGACTACCTTAAGAAATCCTACGACGGAGACATGGACGCAAGAGATCAGATGCACGATGCACAGTGCCTGGCCGGAATGGCATTCTCCAACGCTTTATTGGGAATCGTTCATTCCATGGCACATAAGACCGGCGCTGCTTACTCCGGCGGGCATATTATCCACGGTGCCGCCAATGCCATGTACCTTCCCAAGGTAATAAAATTCAATGCCAAAAATGAAGAAGCAGCGGAACGGTATGCGGATATCGCCAGATTTATCAATCTTCCCGGAACTACTACCGAGGAACTGATCGAAGCCTTAATCGAAGAACTGCGGAATATGAACAGGATGCTGAATATTCCTCTGGGCATCAAGAATTACGGCGAAGGCGGTCTGATAGCCGATACTACCATTATTGATGAAAAAGAATTCCTGGAGAAGCTTCCCACCGTTGCCGAACTTGCAATCGGTGATGCCTGCACAGGCAGCAATCCCCGTATTCCCACACAGGAAGAAATGGAGAAGCTCCTGAAAGCCTGCTACTATGATACGGAAATAGATTTCTAAGAGTCCATTTGTCAAAGGATTTCTTAATCTTTCTAAATTATTTCTAAAGTCCCTTGTTATTTCCTATTCCTGCGCATAGAATGATGGAAAAGGAGGTACAGACATATGGATTTTTTAGATAAGATTGGAAATATTGCAAAGAATATTGGTGACAGGACGAATGACGCGATTGAAATCACAAAGCTGAATGCGAAAATCGCTTCGGAAAAAAATGCGGTTGGAGAAGATCTGAAAAAGATCGGGGAATTCTATTATAAGAAATTTGCCGACGAAGAACCTATAGATACGGAAATCCAGGAGTTTTGTGATGCGGCTGCAGGCCACTATGAAATCATAGATCAGGCGCAGGCTGAAATTGACCGGATTAAGAAAGAGAATGGCGGTAACAAGGAAGAGGCGCAGCAGGGTGAACCGAACCCCGAAGATGGTGCAAAGGGGCCGGAATCCCCTAATAAGCCGGAACCCGAACCGGAATCCATGGTGGTATGCCCTTCCTGTCAGGCAGTCAATCCGGAAGGCTTTAAGTTTTGTACGCAATGCGGTTCTTCACTTGAACCTGAAAAAGCTGCCGGTGAAGATAAATCCGGTATTAAATGTCCGGTTTGCGGAGAAATGCTGCATAAGGATGCCAAATTCTGCGGACACTGCGGCTCCTCCATTTCCCCGCAGCAGTCCTGATATCCGGCAGTCGTTCAGGTGTGTCTGAACGGTAGTATTCCTGTAAAAACTCTAAAAACCGCTGCAGATTGGCAAAACCTGCAGCGGTTCTTTCTATCCACAGGGACTTTGGCTGTTTACCTTATTTTTATGCTTTCTTCATATTTCTGTACCGCTTCCCATCTTGCATCCTCTTTCTCCTTTGCATTCCACAGATCGATCTCCAGCATGGTTTCATAACCCAGCTCCATTACTTCCTTGTACATTTGTGTGTAAAGGCGGTCAAACTCCTCTTTATCTGAGGCAAATACCATATTCCAAGAGTACTCCTGGATAACCTTCCGGCACTGACGCCGGATAGCCGCCATTTCGGAATCCTCCTGGGGCGCCATATATCCGGTACCGGGAGAAACCAGAAGCTTATTGTTGTTCTGCAGATATTCCATAGCCGTATCCGCTCCCATCTTCTCTCTCCAATCCCTTTCCAGGGGGGATATATCCATATCTCTTACGGAATCCCATAAAAGATATGCATAGGGATATCCATTGTCATCCAGTTCACAGGAGGCAACCGTGCTGTAGTTGAGGGCAGAAATCCCTTCCGACCAGGTACCGCTCCCCCATTCTTCCGGCACCTCTGCATCTTCTCCCAATAAAGCCTTTTTTCCAAAATCCGTTAAATAAGGGCCATCCTCCCCATATTCCCAGCATAAGCCTTCCGGCCCCGCCATTCCCCCGGAGGTCTGTGCCCGGTTACTCCGTATTCCTTCCGGGGAATACAGCCAGTCAACAAACGCTGCCAGTCTTTCCGGATCCTCCGCCTTGGATCCTATGGACATAACCACCTTCTGGTTTCCGGCAGGGCTGCAGCCATAGGAATAAATCACCATATCCCGGATATCCGCCATCATAAACCCTTTTCCTTCACTTGTCCGTTCTTCCGTATTATATGCGGGCTGGGCCACCCAGGGCCATGGGCAATACAGCAGCTGCCCTTCTTTATATTTGGATTCAAAGCTGTCATAGGTCTGTGTACTTGATTCGGGATCCACCAGTCCCATCTGGTTTGCGTCAAAGTACCATTTCAACACTCTCATATACAAAGAATCCGGCTCAATAATACTCTGGTAATCACTGCTGTCCGCCTTTACAAGCACAAATCCATACTCATCATAACCATAAAAGCAGCAGGGTTGTTTTACCGCATTCATCAGATTGGAGTCCCAGTCCTTAAAAAAGGAAAAGGCATAGGTTTTCTCTCCGTTCCCTGCAACCGGCTCCATTTCCTGCATCTGTTTCAGAATGGGAAGCAGATCCTCCAGGGTATTCAGTTCGGGATAACCCATTTTTTTATACAGATCCCAGCGGATATAGGGACCGTATATGGGGTCCGGGTTTTCCATAGATGTCCGGGGAGAATTCATGGACAGTTCGGAAGGAATAGCATAAATTCCCGGCTGTCCCACGTTATCATTGAGATCGTATATGGCATCTTCAAACCGCATGATCTGGCGATCCTTTAAATAAGGCTCCATATCAATAACCAGCCCCGCTGTTACCATGTCCTGCAAAACTCCGTTTTCTGCCGAGCATATCACAAGATCCCCCAGATTTCCTGCGGCGGAACGGATTTCAAACAGGGTATCCCCTCCCCCGGATACGTTGGGTGCAATGATATTCAGCTCCATATTGAATTTATCTTTCACAATTTTGGCAAACCAGCCTGATTGTATCCCCTGGAAATTGGCAAGGGAATCAAACACATCCACCACGATGAATTCCTCATAGGGACATGTGTCTTTTTTATTTGTACAGCTGGAAACCGCCAAAACCAGAATACATAAAGCCATTACAGGCAGGAGTTTTTTCCATTCTATTTTCATACCATTGTCTCCTTACATCCGGGAATCTTATGTAACACGCAGAGTCGTGCATACGTTGACATTCTTTCAATATGCTTTTATACTTAATTTGCAGGCTATTTTATATTTCCGGCATACAAGGCAACCAAATACTATAAAGCGGGGTAACAAAATGGAGACCGTATTGATTGCAGATGATGAAATGAATATCCGTGAAGGTCTGAAATATATTATAGACTGGAACGAACTTGGCTTTGAAATATGTGCAGAAGCCGCCAATGGGGAGGATGCCCTCTGCCTGATCCTGGAGAAAAAGCCCAGCCTTGTCCTTCTTGATATCCGAATGCCGAAAATGTATGGAACCGATTTGATCCGAATTGCGCGGGAAAAAGGCTTCCAGGGCAGATTTATTATTTTAAGCGGTTATTCCGATTTTACATATGCCCAGACAGCCATAAGGTACGGCGTGGAATACTATATTACAAAACCCATTGATGAAGATGAGCTTCAGCAGGCCATCTGTGAGATCAAGAAAAGTCTGGAGGAAGAGCATACCGTTTCCGAAAACATGGAATTGCTGAAAACAAAGGCCAAGGACGTCATTCTCCATGAAATAGTTACCGGGACCTATCAGACTGCAGAAAAAACGCTTTTGTCCTCCCGTGAAATAGAGGAAATGAATCTGTATGCGGACTGTTATCAGGTAGTAATCTATGAAAAGTTCAGTCCGAATCCGGATGATATCAGTTACAGCTTCGCGGATCTTCTTAAAATCACGAACAGAGGAAATCATACCTTCGAACACTTTAATGAGGAGAGCAATGAAGTCATTCTTCTGAAGGGCCGGTTTGCGCTGAATAAGTTCAGCGGTTTTCTGGAGCGGTATGAAAAAAATCCCCCTCAGAAGGGAAGTCCGCTGGATTCCCTGTTTCTCGCCTACGGCCGGCCGGTTTCCGATCTGGCTGCGATATATCTGTCCTACCGGGAAGCATCCGCTCTGCGGAAAAGAAGGTTTTTCTGTATGCAGGGACAGCATACCCTGGGCTATGGGGAACTTCCGAAATTCCATGAGATTTCCCTGGAAATCAATAATGCCACGCTTGAAGAATACAGCAACCTTCTGACCGATTATCTGCTTGCGTTCCAGCGGAATAAGGTGGCAGAAACCTTATTCAGCCTGGAAGAATTCCTGTATAATGTAAAAAATGATATTTCCTCGGTCAAGCTGTTTCTGAAGGATTTATTTCTACGTATCAAGGAAAAGGTAAACCATACGTTTTGTTCGGCGGAAATCCCTTTTCCCACAAATTCGGAAATCATCCGCCGTATTGATCAAAGCCGTTACCTGTATGAAATTATTCTTTTTATATCCGCGCAGACGGAAATGATAATGAATGCCACCGGAAGTCCGTCCAGGGATAACATACTGGATGATATTCTTTATTATATCGATCATAATTTCAGGAATAATATTAAGCTGGAGGGAATCGCCCCCCTGTTCGGATACAGCAGTACCTATCTGGGTAAGATCTTTAACAGAACCTTCGGAGAAAGCTTTAATTCCTATGTGGATCACAGGAAGATAGAATATTCCAAGGAACTCCTAAAAGAAAACCGGCTGAAGGTATATGAAATAGCCGAACAGGTAGGCTATAACAATGTCGATTATTTCCATAAAAAATTCAAGAAGTATACGGGGATGAGCCCTGCGGAATACCGTAAAAGCATGTTTACTCCCCTAAAAAACCGGTGATACGCTTTAACCGGCAGTTTTACCGGAAGAAAAACCGGCAGAGCCTGATCTTGCCTTCGGTTTCTATTTTCAGGGAACAGGGATCCCCGGGTACATGAAAACCGGCGGGAATGGAAATACGGTGATCCTCAAAGCCTTTACCTTTCCTGATTTGTATGGTCAGGCTGTCCGTTTCCTGTGATTCCCTGGAATATACGGTTATTTGTATCCGTCCCTCTTCCAGGGCGTGCATACACATTACCAATTCTTCGGGAACCCTTTCAAAAAGAAAGTCATGGTATATACAGATTCCTGCCTCTTTCTTACCCCCGGCAGTCTCCGCCGCATCGGGACTGTCACCTGCCTTTCCCGGAATGGTACAGGTAAATCCCTCTGTCCCCTTATGTATAAAACAGTTCTTATAATCATCGTATCTGTCCGCTGCAGTTACTTTCCAGGGGCTGCGCAGTCCCATCTTTTTTCCTTCCAGATAAATCGTGGCTCTCTGCCGTATATCCCGTGAGGACGCACCTGCCAGAAAAATATACTCTCCGCTTTCCAACAGCATATTTTCCGAAATTACATCATATATTTCCAGTTCCCCGCAATTGACAGCCAGTTCCACCTTCCTTGTTTCCCCCGGCGAGATGTTTTTAATCCTGGCAAAGGCTTTCAGCCTGCTGATTGGCTGGGTTACACGGGAAGTTTCCTTATGAACATAAAGCTGAACCACCTCATCCGAAACATATGCCCCGGTATTGGTTATGGTGAGACGGGCAATTATCTGCTTTTCCTTTTTTTCCAGGGATAACTTTCCGTAAGAAAATTCCCCATAGGATAACCCGTAACCAAACGGATACAATACCTCCCTGTCAAAATACTGGTAGGTTCGTTTCCCTTTTATAATATCATAATCATTTATATCCGGCAGATCTTTATCGGAAAGATACCAGGTCATATTGAGCCTGCCCGCAGGGGATATTTTCCCACACAACACGTTTGCAATCCCGGTGCCCAGCTCCTGGCTGCCCGAAGCGCTCCATAGGATCCCCGGCATCTCTTCCTGAAGGCGGGTTATGGCATACGGATAATTGGACAGCAGGACCACCACGGTATCCGGGTTGGCATGTTTTACCGCATCCGCCAACGCCTGCTGGTATGGGGGCAGGGCAAGTGTACTCCTGTCGATTTCTTCCTTGCTGTTTATGACCGGATTACATCCCAATACCAGCACGGCACGCTGTGCATTCCGGGCCGCATCCGCCGCCTCTTTTATGCCGTCGGTTTCCTCTTCCATGGTAAACACGGCAGGTTCCCCTTTTTCTCTGCCGCACGCAAGAAAACCGTTGTTATCTACCGTCACCGGTATTCCGTTCCAGCTGTCAAGATAATAGGTATCCGGCAGAATCCTGTTTTCTTCCCTAACAGGTCTGAAAGTCCAGGATTCCCGGATAAACCAGGAAAATGCTTCTTCCCTGTCGGCTTTTATCCGGACATTATCTTCCTTCAGCGTGACAAATTTCCCATTGCTGCATGCGGTCAGAGTAGTGCTTCCGCAGCCCCAGTCCGTAAACGTAAAGCATTCCGCCTCCTCCCTTCCGGTCAGAAACAGATTACAGGAAGCATCCATCCCCACATACCTTCCTCCGGTACACAGATAAACCCGGGACAAACCGCTGCTGCCGGTAATCCGGGTATCCGGATAGGCTTTTTTGATACCGTCCAGCACAGTTACCGTATAGGGAGGGATTCCGCAGTACCAGTCCTTGTACCATACATCCGCAAGAGGACCGATAACCGCCAGGGATTCTGTCTTTTCCGGCAGGATGGGGAGGGCATTGCTGTCATTTTTAAGAAGGACTACCGATTCCACGGCCATTTTTTCACATATTTCCCTGTGATCCTGGTTATTGATATACTCTTCCCCCATTCCTGTATAAGGACAGTCTCCGTCTCCGTCAAAAAAACCCAGACGGATACGTGTGCGGAAGGAATTCCGTACGGACCGGTCGATATCCGCTTCGGTTATAAGTCCTTTTTCCAAAGCCTTCCGCGCGGCCTCCATAACCACTTTCTTGTCATCCGTAAAACAGTCCACTCCTGCTTTCAGTCCGTATGCCACCGTCTCCTCATGGGTTTTAAAGTATTTATGGTCATAAACGGTCTGCTGCATATCGCCGCCGTCGCAGACCACATGCCCGGGCAGCCCCCAGGTATCCTTCAGAATGGTTTGGACCTCTTCATTCACAATGGCGGGAACCCCGTTAATTTCATTATAGGAGGTCATAACGGCTTCCGCCCCGCCCTCCACGATAGCTTTCCGAAAGGGTTCCAGATAGTACTCATATTTATTTCTCGGATCCAAAGAAGAGGATACCGCAATCCTGTTTTTTTCCACATTATTGGCATAAAAATGCTTCAGAGTCGCACCGCACCGGATATAAAACGGGTCGTTTCCTTTCATCCCCTGTATATACGCAGATGCCATTTCACCAGTCAGGTAGGGATCCTCCCCATAGGCTTCCTCCGTCCGCCCCCATCTGGGATCCCGTTCCATATCTATGGTAGGGGCCCATCTGCAAAGCCCTCCTGAACCGTTGCGGGTAAATAAAGCCCTCGCCTCTTCTCCCACGCAGCGTCCGCATTCCCGGATAAGCTCTCTGTCAAAGCTGGCGCTCATTCCAATAGGCTGTGTAAAAGAGGTGGTCGGTTCCGGCTCCCCTTTATTAAAGGCCTGATCGTGCCTGGCTTCTATTCCATGGGCGGCTTCACCTCCCATAAAGGAGGCCTTGATCCCCAGCCGCCCTATGTCGGGGCAGCCGGTGGTCAGGCAGGCAATTTTTTCTTCCAGCGTCAATTCCTCAAGTAAATAAGTAAGCCGCTCCTCTACAGGCAGCCGGTGGTCCCATAAAGGGGTATTCAAATAGTTATCCATGATTTCAGAAGTTTCTCCCTTCTCTGTCCTTTCCTGTCCGGTAACAGTTCAAACAGGTCTGCGCGGTAAATGCGCAGACCTGCCTGCATGGTTATTTTACGGCATCCTCTGCCGCGGCCCGCAGTTTAACTTCATTCTCCTGGAATGCGATGCATTCGTCATAGCCATATTCATTTGCCTTGGAAATCATCTCATCCACAATTTTATCAAATTCTTCATCCGTGGAAGCATAGATCGCCTTCCAGGAATTCGTTTTGATACAGTCTGCAACCTGATTCCAAAGTACAAGCAGCTCGTCCGATTTGGTTCCTGCGGAATAGGTCGTCCCGGGAGCAAGCTTGTAGGGTCTTTGTCCCATGTATTCATCGGGTGTTCTGGCTTTCGTATAGTCCCTCCAGTCGGCCTCAATCTCCGAATTCGGTTCGGTTATAAAGCTGTCCCACTTTTTATAGTTATAAGTATCACCGTTGGAATCCAGGTTTTCCGTATCAAGAGCCCAGGTCTGGTTGTTCATCTTAAAGTTTCCGTCCTCAAAGGTTCCTGAATAACCATCGGACATTTCCGTCTTAATGTCAAGCTTTGCGGCTCTTCCCAAATCCGTAAAGCAGGTCTTGCCGTTTTCATCATAATACCAGCAGACATCCTTGGGGCCGTATTCAGCCGTCATACGTCCTTCCGGTGTGGAAAGCCAGTTCAGAATAGCCATACACAGCTCGGGATATTCGGTTTTCGCACCGATGGACCAGATCCGGTTCCCGCCGTATACATTCAGCCCGTAAGCGATAGGCGTTGCTTCTTCCGGAGGACAGGGATACATGGCCTTTCCGTCCGCCGCATGGCTGTCGGAATTATACATGGCGGAACCGAGGAAATTAAATACATTCAGGAAGGCGCTGCCGTTCTGGTAATCTTCCACCATACCGTCATATTTCTGGGTCTGGGAGTCCGGATCCAGGAGTCCTCTCTGGTAGAGGTCATTATAGAATTTCAGACAGGTAAGGTAAGGGCCGTCCTTTTCCAGACAGGGATAATACTTCTGTTCTTCGGAATCATAAAGGCCGAAACCAAACTCATCATAACCATAATACGCGGTAGCCGTGGATTTTACAAACATAACCATATCGCCGTCCCAGTCGTTAAACAGGGATACCCCGTAGGTGGTTTTGCCGTTGTCATCTTTGGGGCAGATTTCTTTCATCTGTGCCAGCACTTCCACCATATCGTCCAGATTTTTGATTGCTGGATAACCCAGTTCCTTATACAGATCCCACCGCAAATCCCAGGTATACATGATATCCCCTCTGGCACTGGGATCCACTGCCACATCAAAGCCGTATCCATAGGTAGTTCCGCCGGACAGGTTTGTATTTTTCTCCAAAGCATAAGGCATATGTTCTTCTATGTACGGGCCGTAATCGGAAAGGATTTCATCTTCATTCCAGTCAAAAAGCATACCCTTTTGAACAGCCTGCATATATTCATCGGAATCATTTCCCCAGATTACGATATCCCCAAGGTTTCCAGACTCCATACGTGTTTCGTATACCCCGTCCGGATCAGGAATGATGTTCAACTTTACATTAAATTTTTCCAGCATAATCTGCCCGAACCATCCGATCTGCTCTCCGGAATAGTTGGCAAGCTGATCAAATACGTCCAGCGTAACCGTTTCTTCCGGGATGATTTCCGCAAGAAGTTCTTCATAGGAATCCCCGTTTTCCCCGGCCTGCGTATCCGTGTCAGCCGTATTCCCGTCCGTTTCCCCATCTGCCGGGGCAGCGGTGTCTGCAGCAGGCTCTGAAGCCGGCGTGCCTGAATTTCCGCAGGCAGCCAATGATATAGTCATCATGGCAGCCATAAGCAATGCAGTTAATTTTTTTACTTTCATATTCGTCCTCCTTTTTAATTGTGTTACAAAACCGTTTTAACGGATAACACCAACATGTAATATAGTAACAAATCGCTCAGCCTTTTACGGCTCCCAGCATAATTCCCTTTTCAAAATATCTCTGCATAAATGGATATACCACCAGAATAGGGATTACCGTAACCATGGAAATGGTATATTTTATAACCTTTGCACTGAGTGCCGATTTGAGGACGGCATCGCTGACCTGGCCTCCGGACTCCATCAATGCGCTGAGGTTGGATGCTGTATTGAGATAAATATATAGTCTGTGCTGCAAGGTATACAGATTGGGGGCCGACTGCATCAATATCAGGGAATCCGTAAAGGAATTCCAGTGCCCTACCGCGCCGAATATTGCTATGGTTGCCAGAATGGGCTTACTCAGCGGCCATATAATTTTGCGGAAAATTACCATATGGGTAGCACCGTCAATCTGTGCGCTTTCTTCCAGCTCTGCCGGAATGGATTCTATATAGGTCTTTACCAGGATGATATTATAAGGGGCCACGATTCAGGGGATAATGTACGCCCAGAAGGTATTAGTCAGACCCAGCATCTGCATATTCAGAAACCAGGGGATCAGGCCTGCATTGAAATACATGGTGATAATCAAAAATCGGTACCAGAATTTTCTGCCCCACATTTCCTGCTTTGTTACCAGATAACCCACAAAAGCGGAGGCGGCTACCATGAAAGCGGTTCCCAGAAGGGTTCTTCCCACCGAAACAAGAAAGGCGTTGGAAAGATCACTGACATTCAGCAGGGATATGTAATTATCCAGGTGAAGTCCCCGCGGTATAAAGTTAATTACGCCTTTCACCACCAGGTCATTATCACTGATTGTATTGATAAACAAATAATAGAATGGGAAAATACAGGCGATGGTAAACAGAATAAAAACCAGATAATTTATCAGGTTAAAAAGCATATCTCCCGGTCTTGTCCTGTATTTTTTCCTGTGCGTTTTTTCATAAAGCTTTTCAGCCTTTCTGTCCGCTTTTTCCTGCGCTGATTTTGCCATGCTCTTCCCTCCTATACAATACTTTCGCCGCGGATCAATTTAGATACTCCGTTTGCGGCGAACAGCAGCGTCACGCTGACTATGGATTTGACCATACCGATTACGGTAGACAGAGGTATGGCCCCTTTTCCGATACCCAGTTTATATACATACAGATCAAGAACCATAATGGCGTTCTGGTTGGTGGCATTTTCAAATACCAGATATTGATCCATTCCGTTGCTGAGAATATTGGCAATGGACATAAGCAGAAGAACGCAGAACGTGGGGATCAATCCGGGAACCGTTATATGCCACATTCTCTGGAACCTGCCGGCACCGTCCACGGTTGCGGCTTCGTACAGCTGCTGGTCTATTCCCGATATGGCGGCTATATAAATAATGGCGCTCCAGCCGATTCCTTTCCAAAGGCCCCAGCCCAGCATCTTAATCCATACATAATCACCGCTCATAAGCATATTCACGCCCTGATCCCAGATTCCCAGATTTACCATAATGCTGCTGACAAAACCGTCTGTTGAGAAAATACAGAACGCTATGGCATATACCAGGACCCAGCTTATAAAATTGGGAACCGTCGTGAAGGTCTGTACAAATCTACGGAATCTTACATTTTTTATTTCCGACAGGAATATGGCAAAAGCCATAGGAAGCCAGCTTGTTGCGATTCCAAGGCCGCTCATGGCCAATGTGTTCTTCAGAACACGCACGATATCCCTTACTGTGGCCGGATTTTTAAACAGCTCGGTAAACCACTTGAAGCCTACAAAGTTTTCCATACTTATGGAATCTCCTACCTTATAGTCAAAAAATGCATACCGCCATCCCCATAAGGGCATATAAGCAAATACTCCCACCAGAGCAAGAAAAGGCATTAACATCAGGAAAAGCCTGAACTTAGTAGGCATTTCAAATTTGCTTTTCCCGGTTAGTTTAGGAAACAGAATCAGCTGCAGGGCCGATATCACGAGAATGAGCAACGTAATTGCAAGTATCAGAAGGAGTCCCGAAGGAAAAACAGGTTCCACTTTTCCCGGTTTGGCTGTCTGCGCCACCTGCGTATACGCGGCATATATCCCTCCGATACCCGCAAGCTCCACAATACATCCTATGGTGCCAATGATATTTCCTGTTTTTTTACATTTCAGATTTCCCAGTGACATACAGCCGCTCACACTAAATGCTGCTATCCCAAGACACATAGCCATGGATGCTATAAATAACAGCTGCATGGAGCTTTCTTCCACCCATCCTTTTCTGAAAGCGCGGCCGAATTCCGCCGTTAAGGATGAATAGGAAATACCTGCCGTAAACAGGGACATGTTTTTATTAATCATGCCGCTTATCCTTGCCGGGTTGAGATTTGGTATAAACAGAAATACCACAGATAAAAGAATGGCAATCCGTATGGGATAATAAAGTTTATCCGTAAGAATTTCCTTTCGTGACTTTGTACTGCTCATTTTATTCCTCCCTTTCCTGAACTTAATTTCCGTATTTTTAGTAAAAAAAATACACCACAGGGTTTCACAACCCTTATGATGTATTAATTATAATAAAGGTAAAACTAGAAAAATACGGTAAAATTCTGATTAAAAATACATTCACTTTTTGAATTCTTCCCTTGTTTTCTGCAATGCCTCAGCCGTCTCATTCATACGGTTCATGGGAAGCAAAAGACAGACCCTTGTTCCTTCTCCCAAAACCGAATAAATTCTGACCCCATATTTATATCCATAGGTAAGCTTAATCCGCTGATTGATATTATACAGACCAATACTCTTATTCCTGCTCATATCCTTTTCTTCAATCGTTCTCTGCAGACAGGCAAGATCTTCTTCTGTCATTCCATTTCCATTATCTGCTATGCCGATACAAAGCAGTTCCTCCTCCCCTTCCTGCTTTCCTACCGATATATGGATAAATCCTCCCCGTTCCTTTTCCTCCAGCCCATGCAGTATGGCATTTTCCACCACCGGCTGAAGCAGTAACGGCAGGATAAGAAGCTTTCCGGGATCCATATCCTTTGTTACTTCTATTACACTGTCAAACTTATCCGTGAAACGCAGCTTCTGAATATCCAGATACACTTTTATATGTTCCAATTCCTTGCTCAGGGTGGTAAAGGAGGTACCTGTATTCTCCAGGACATAACGCATGGATTTCCCCAAAAGCTTGATTGCTCTGGCGACTTCTCTGTCATTGGCTTTAAAAGCCTTCATCCGTATAGTTTCCAGTGTATTATAAAGAAAATGGGGATTAATCTGGCTTGCCAGCATTTTAAATTCCATGACCTGCTGTTCATTCAGAAGCTCCGCTTTGTTAATGCGGGCCTCATACATTTCCGCATCCTTCTTTTTTATATTCCGGACCATAATTTCCAGATCCGAAAAAGCCTCCGATATTTCATCCTGTCCCTGGATAAAGCTGTGTATGTCGTAATCCTCATTGCTGGCCTGGTGCATGGCTTTTCTTAAAATAAGGACACGGGATGTAAAATACTCGGTAAAATAATGGATGATAATCCCGGGTATCAGTATAGCCACTGCCAGGATTAAAACACAGATTGTCAGGATTCTCTTAATGCTGATATAACCCTGGTCATTCATGGTACATATATAAAGCCGGGAATCGGACTGGTACAGATTCAGAGTGGAAACATCCACAAAATATGTCACGCCATTAATCTTTTTTGTACCTGTATACTGGTAGTAGTTCTCCGTATAATCAATAGGTACCTTCTGCTTTATACCATATTCACTCCTGTCGGTATTAAAAAAAACTTCTCCTTCGTTTACGGATACCATAGCTGCATATTCCTGGCTGTTGATCCTTGTCCTTAAATAATTATCACTGAGTTTGATAACCAGAACCGCATTATATTCCGCATCCGGCAGGGGGAGCCTGCGTACCAGGCTCAGGTTCCAGTATTCATTTCCATACTTGTCTGTGGTTGTCATGGGAACCCAGAACACGCTGGACTGGGTAACCGCCTTTTGGTACCAGCCGGAATGCTGTATCTCCTCTCCCGCTTGACAGAACTGTTTATAATCCGTAAAAGTAGGATTGTCGGTATATATCTCTATACTTTCGATTTCCGCATAATTCTGACCGTAATTATCAACCACTGTCAGATTCCCGGCCTTTTGGATCAGACTGGCCCTCTGTCCATAATCTGTGGACAGTACTTCCTTTACCTTTTCATCGAAAATCAGATTTTCGGAGATATTATAAACCTGGGTGGTTATTTCAAATAAAATATTTTTAACCCGGAGATTATCTGATTCCAGGAGATCCCTGTGGTAATTTGCGAGCAGCGTATAGGTATTCATCAGAAGAAAAATACCGATAATCATAATAGGAAGAAACAAAGCAGCAAAATATATGGTATATAACTGCTGTCTTATATTTGTGAGCTTTTTAAAATGAAATATTATCTTTTTCATAACTGTTCCGCCCTGTATTTTTCATCCGTACCCATATAAATTTATATATAAAAAAATCCGTACAAAAAGACGATCTTCTTTCTGTACGGATCTACGTTCCCTGGGGGAATCGAACCCTCAACTGCCCCTTAGGAGGCGAACGCTCTATCCTGCTGAGCTACAGAGACTTATATTAAATTGAGACTGGCAACGATCACTTTTCCCCGTAAGGCAGCTGGTAGAGCACAACCTTAGGAGATGGACCCAGTGCATATATTCCCTATCAACAGGGATAAAGAAAATGCAGTTATATCAAGGCTTTTCTCCATGTTCTCTATAAACCTTGTACAAGCAAAATCAAGCAAAAACAAAGGATTTTAGCCCCCTATTGTTTGCACTCTGTTTGCAAAGGCGCGAAATTTGGCGTTAGCCAAAAGTTCAATTCCCGTCGAGACTTAATTATATTCATGGTATCGTGGACATAGTTTACCATACATAGAGGTTCATTACAAGAGGTATTGAGCCAGTGAAAGTGCCTGTTTTATCTTTCTCAGGAAAGGTAAAGCAGGCACTTTTTTTCATATCTAAACTTAGAAAGAAATGAGGTGAAATCATGAATACACAGATTATTGCCATAGCCAACCAAAAAGGTGGTGTCGGCAAAACAACCACTTGTGCCAATCTTGGAATTGGTCTGGCGCAGTCCGGGAAGAAAGTCCTTCTGATTGACGGAGACCCACAGGGAAGCCTGACCATCAGCTTGGGCAATCCCCAGCCTGATAAGCTGCCCTTTACACTGTCAGACGCTATGGGCCGTATTTTGATGGATGAACCAATTCGTCCCGGCGAGGGTATCCTGCACCACCCTGAGGGCGTAGACCTGATGCCTGCGGACATCCAGCTATCTGGTATGGAGGTATCTCTGGTAAACGCTATGAGCCGAGAAACCATTCTGCGACAATATCTGGACACGCTGAAGGGGCAATACTCCCATATCCTTATTGATTGCCAGCCCTCCCTGGGTATGCTTACGGTCAATGCACTGGCTGCCGCTAATAGGGTTATAATCCCCGTCCAGGCAGAGTATCTTCCAGCTAAAGGTTTGGAGCAGCTTTTGCAAACTATCAATAAGGTTCGCAGACAAATCAATCCCAAGCTGCAAATTGATGGGATTCTGCTGACGATGGTAGACAGCCGAACCAATTTTGCCAAAGAAATCTCCGCTCTTCTGCGCGAAACCTATGGCAGTAAGATCAAGGTGTTTACATCAGAAATTCCTCATTCTGTCAGGGCTAAAGAAATCAGTGCTGAAGGAAAAAGCATTTATGCCCATGATCCTAATGGCAAAGTGGCTGAGGGCTACAAAAATCTGACGAAGGAGGTATTGAAACTTGAAAAGCAGCGCGAAAAAAATAGAGCTGGCCTCAGTAGATGACCTGTTTTCTACAGAAGAAAGTCGGCAAGACGAGCAACTGGAAAAAATTCAGGAAATTCCCCTATCTGAACTGCATCCGTTCAAGGATCACCCCTTCAAGGTCAAGGATGATGATGCAATGATAGAAACCGCAGACAGCATCAAAAAGTATGGTGTGTTGGTTCCTGCGATTGCCAGACCACTGCCTGATGGCGGTTATGAGCTGGTAGCCGGTCACAGACGCCGCAGAGCCAGCGAATTGGCCGGAAAAGAAACCATGCCTGTCATTGTGCGCGACTTGGATGACGATGCTGCCACAATTATTATGGTTGACAGCAATTTGCAGCGAGAAAATCTGCTCCCCAGTGAAAGGGCTTTTGCCTACAAAATGAAGCTGGAAGCCATTAAACATCAAGGAGCAAGAACAGACCTGACTTCTGTTCAAGTTGAACAGAAGTTGAGCGCCAGAGACCAGGTGGCAAAAGAAGCCGGTGAACGAAGCGGTATCCAGGTAATGCGATATGTTCGTTTGACTGAACTGATTCCAGAGCTTTTGGATATGGTGGATGAAAAGAAAATCGCATTTAACCCAGCCTATGAACTCTCTTTTTTGAAACCGGACGAACAGCAAATGCTGGTGGAAACAATGGACTATGAGCAGGCTACCCCTTCTCTCTCTCAGGCTCAGCGAATGAAAAAGTTCAGCCAGGAAGGGAAATTGTCAGAAGATGTGATGCTTGCCATCATGTCAGAGGAAAAAAAGGGTGATCTGGATAAAGTGACCTTGAGCAGCGATACCTTGCGAAAGTATTTCCCCAAAAGCTATACACCGGCCAAAATGCAGGAAACCATTATTAAACTGCTGGAACAATGGCAGAAAAAACGCCAACGAGATCAGGAACGATGAAGGGAGAGCCTATGAAAGATATTGCAGCAAGGGAACTGAAAGGCCACAACATTCTTGCAGTGGAGCGATTTTGGGACAGCACTTTCTGGATGATTGAGTTTACTGTCTTGCGCCCTACTGCTTATGGAGAACCTGGTGACGAAATGAGGCTTTTTCTCACAGAGGACGGGTATCAGTCAGCTCTGCAAAGCCAGCAGCGTCGAGAAATCAAAATTAAGAGATATGCCCATGTTATTGAGGGGCATATCCTCGACTTCAAGCCTAAAAAACACCGTCGTTCATAACCGATACAACGAAAGGAAAGGAATGAATATGTGTACTGTAAGAGAAATCCGAGAAGCTATTCAAGAAGATTGCCGCTCACAGCGTGATATGGAATCCACCGAGATTGACCGTGTTTTTCAAACCTTACCATTTTCTCAGGAAAGGGATCTGTTTGATAAACCACCAATGCCAAAACGCCCCTACCGACGCAAGAAAAAAGATACAGACAGACCCTAACCGCTGCCACAATTCTTTTATGAATTGCGGCTTTTTTCATACCTGAGAAATGAAAGGAGTGAAGTAAATGGCTGTTTTTCGTGTAGAACGCACTGGCGATTACACGGTTATGAGCAATTTTCATCTAAAAGACAAACGACTTTCTTTGAAGGCAAAGGGTCTCTTGTCGCAAATGTTATCTCTGCCTGATGACTGGGATTATACGCTGTCAGGACTCAGCTATATCAATCGAGAAAGCAAAGATGCAATCCGCTCTGCTGTCAATGAGCTTGAAACAGCCGGATACATTCGGCGCAGACAGACAACTGATGCTTCTGGTAAATTCGCAGCCAATGAGTATACCATTTTTGAGCGTCCCATCGAGGGAGAACCGATGTTGGATAAGCCGTTGTCGGAAAACCCGATAACGGTAAACCCGTCAGCGGTAAATCCGTTACCGGAAAATCCAACACAATTAAATACTAAGAAATCAAATACCCAAAAACAAAATACTCATGGATCAAATACCGATTCCATTCCCTTCCGGGAAACAGCGGCGGTAATACCGCCGGAACGGAAAGGAAGGGATGCGATGTCTGTCACAGAGATAGAAAATTATCGGGAATTGATTTTGGAGAATATCGAGTATGATTGTCTGAAGCAGCGTTATCCTCTCTACCTGGATGACCTGAATGAGATCGTAGAGCTGTTGGTAGAAACGGTCTGTGCCAAACGAAAGACCACCCGGATCTCTGGTGCGGACTTTCCTCATGAAATTGTACGCTCCCGCTTTTTGAAGCTGGACAGCTCTCACATCGAGTTTGTCATGGACTGTCTGCAAAAGAACACCACCCAGGTACACAACATCAAGCAGTACCTGCTTGCAGTGCTGTTCAACGCTCCTACCACCATGAATAACCACTACACTTCACTGGTAAATCACGATATGCACGCAGGCGGCTGGTAATCAGCCGCTTTTGTATTACACCAAAGGAGGCACAGCATGAATCAGATTGAAATTTTCAATAGTCCAGAGTTCGGAAGCATTCGCACTTTGGAACAGAATGGCAAAGTATTATTTTGCGGTACAGATGTGGCAACAGCGCTGGGATATACCAATCCACGCAAAGCCGTCCGCGACCATACCAGGGGTGGAACGAAATGTTCCATAGGGGTCCAGACTGGGAAAAAGGCAGATGGAAGCCCCGCGGTACAAATGGTCGAAATGCTCTTTATCCCCGAAGGTGATCTATATCGTCTGATCGCCCATAGTAAACTGCCGTCAGCGGAACGGTTTGAACAATGGGTGTTTGATGAAGTTCTACCTGCCATTCGCAAGCACGGAGCCTATCTCACAAAAGAAAAGTTGTGGGAGATAGCCACTTCTCCGGAAGCTCTGATAAAGCTCTGCTCCGAGCTGCTTGCTGAGCGGGAAGAAAATGCGTCGCTACGAGAGGAAAATGCCCTGCTGGAGAGTAAGGCAGCCTTTTATGATTTGTTCATCGACCTCAATCACAGTACCAACCTCCGCACCACCGCCAAAGAGTTGCTTGTCCCGGAGCGTCGGTTTGTCCGTTTCCTTCTGGAAAAGCGTTTTGTGTACCGCACCGCATCCGGTAATGTACTGCCCTATGCAAAGCCAGCCAATGAAGGACTGTTTTGTGTCAAAGACTACTGCAATCACGGGCATATCGGCTCCTATACGCTGATAACCCCGCAAGGCAAACTCTACTTTGCTCAGCTGAGAGACATGATTTTGATGGTTGTATGAGAGTGGGAAAGGAAGTGAGTTTTATGCCAGAAGGCAAAACAATCGGTCAGCTGATGGAAGAAATGCGCCAGAAAGCTGGAGCGCAGAACTATCACGGCCATGACTACATGGATCTCCAGCGATTTGCTGAGAACACCCGGCACATGATTATTTTTGATGTGCTGACGCATGACTCCCCGGTGGGCTGGAAAGGTGAACGAACCCGCCTGTTTTTGTCAGATAAGGGCTATGAAAAAGCTCTGGACAGTCAGGCAAAGGGACAGATCAAGATTCTCAGTTATGCAAAGGTCAGAAATGGAGATTTGCTCTATGACCGTTCTGAGCAAATTCGTTGAGGGCGGTTCGATGAAGAAATACCTTCTCCGGCGGCTGGTGGTCCCGCCTTAGAAATAAATGCACCACCCCTGCACATTTTGTGGAAAGGAGGCGATGAAAATGCAGGAAGAAGTGGAAAACAGGACTTTAACGCTGGTTGTCAGCGGAACAAAGTTCACCGGCAGGCTGCTCAAAGCCGCCATCAGCAAGTACCTTGCCCACCGCAAGGAAAAGAAGCTGCAAAAGCAGAGAAGCCGTGACGCGCCTGTGAAGCCCCAGGGCAAGCAGACGGTGAAACAGCTGATTGGTCAAAACCAAGGGGTTTCCAACATCGAGATCACCGACCCCTCCATCAAGGAGTTTGAGAAGATCGCCCGGAAATACGGCGTGGACTATGCGGTGAAGAAGGACCGCAGCAGCTCCCCACCCAAGTACCTGATCTTTTTCAAGGGTCGGGACGCGGATGCCCTGACCGCTGCTTTTACCGAGTACACCGGGAAAAAGGTCAGAAAGGCGGAGAAATCCGAGCGCCCGTCCGTGCTGGCAAAGCTGAGCCAGTTCAAAGAACTGGTAAAACACGCCGTCGTGGACCGGAACAAGCGGAAGGAGCTGGAACGATGAAAAAGCAGCTGAACATCAAAAAGCTCATTTTGCTGAATCTGCCGTATATCCTGATGGGGCTTTTCTCCACCAACTTCGGTGAAGCGTGGCGGATGGCCGTGGGTGCGGACGCTTCGGCAAAAATGCTCTCGTTCTTCTCCACGCTGCCGGTGGCGCTGGCCAGCTGGTGGCCCAGCCTGCACCCGCTGGACCTGCTGGTGGGCCTGTGCTGCTGCGGCGGCCTGCGGCTGGCTGTGTACCTGAAAAGCAAGAACGCCAAGAAGTACAGGCACGGCATGGAATACGGTTCCGCCCGGTGGGGAACCCATGAGGACATTACACCCTACATCGACCCGGTATTCCAGAACAATGTGATTCTGACGAAAACGGAGAGCCTGACAATGAACAGCCGCCCCAAGGACCCAAAGACCGCCAGAAACAAAAATGTGCTGGTGATTGGCGGCTCCGGTTCCGGTAAGACCCGCTTCTGGCTCAAACCGAATCTGATGCAGATGCACAGTTCCTATGTGGTCACAGACCCGAAGGGAACCATTTTGGTGGAGTGCGGAAAAATGCTCCAAAGGGGCGCACCCAAGCTGGGGAAAGACGGAAAGCCTATGAAGGATAAGCACGGCAAGGTCATTTATGAGCCGTACCGAATCAAGGTCCTAAATACCATTAACTTCAAGAAGTCCATGCACTATAACCCTTTCGCCTATATCCATAGCGAAAAGGACATTTTGAAGCTGGTAACAACGCTGATCGCCAATACCAAAGGCGAAGGCAAGGCCGGAGACGATTTCTGGGTAAAAGCAGAAACCTTGTTGTACTGCGCGCTTATTGGCTATATCCATTATGAGGCTCCGGTGGAGGAACAAAACTTCTCCACCCTCATTGAGTTCATCAACGCCATGGAAGTCCGTGAGGATGACGAGGAGTTCAAAAACCCCGTAGACCTGATGTTTGATGCACTGGAAGCCGAGAAGCCAAACCACTTTGCGGTGCGCCAGTATAAGAAATATAAGCTGGCCGCCGGAAAAACAGCCAAGTCGATTTTGATTTCCTGCGGCGCTCGCCTTGCCGTGTTCGACATTGCAGAGTTGCGTGAGGTCACGGCTTATGATGAGCTGGAGCTGGATACTCTGGGAGACAGGAAAACTGCCCTGTTCCTCATCATGAGTGACACTGATGACAGCTTTAATTTCCTTATATCCATGTGTTATACCCAGCTGTTTAACCTGCTCTGCGAAAAGGCCGACGATGTGTACGACGGCAGACTGCCGGTTCATGTGCGCTGTCTGATCGACGAGTGCGCCAACATTGGCCAGATACCCAAGTTGGAAAAGCTGGTGGCCACCATCCGAAGCCGTGAGATCTCCGCCTGTCTGGTGTTGCAGGCGCAGAGTCAGCTCAAGGCGATTTATAAGGATAACGCAGATACCATTATCGGAAACATGGATACTTCCATCTTTCTGGGCGGTAAGGAGCCGACCACTCTCAAGGAGCTGGCCGCCGTGCTGGGTAAGGAAACCATCGACACCTACAACACCGGAGAGAGCCGTGGGAGGGAAACATCCCATTCACTCAACTATCAAAAATTGGGGAAAGAGCTGATGAGCCAGGATGAGCTTGCTGTTATGGATGGCGGCAAGTGTATCCTCCAGCTGCGCGGTGTGCGTCCTTTCCTTTCGGATAAGTACGACATCACCAAGCACCCCAATTTCAAGTACACTGCCGACGCGGATGACAAGAACGCTTTTGATATTGAAGCATTCTTGTCCGCAAGGCTGAAACTCAAGCCCAATGAGGTCTGCGATGTATATGAAGTAGACACAAAGGGCGCTTAATTTCGTTCCGCTTTAGAAGGGAGTGATCTTATCTATTCGCCGCATCTGCCCTCTATGGGCCATTGGCGTACAAAGCGGACAATCGCGAGAAAAAATAATGAAAAAGGAGGACAGCCGGAATCATGCCCCCGGAAACCGGGCGGCAGATTGTTCCGGCTTTTGTATGCCTATGAAACATGACAAACCTATTTTTTAATCAGATTCCGGCTAACAAACTATATGGCATTTTTTGAACAGGCAATCACCGTTCTTCAGACCCTCGTTATCGCGCTCGGTGCCGGTCTCGGTATCTGGGGCGTTATCAACCTGCTGGAAGGTTACGGCAACGACAACCCCGGCGCCAATGCTCATGTACGGTAAGGAAGCAAGCAACCGAAAACAAGAGATAGACCGCCAGCACTACACTATTCCGAACCAAAGACCAAAAGATAAGCATTGTGGGAAAATCTAAACTTTTGGATTTTCCTACAATGCCAACTACGGCGGAATCCCTCCCACTCCTTATATCTTTCTGTATACATTGAATTTGTATTTAGTAAAATGCAGACAACACCACGGATCGGCTTTTGGTTGGACAATTCCAACCAAACACCACAGCAGACAGCAGAAAACATTCTGAACGCTAGGAAGCCGGTATGATTGTTACATATAAGGGGAAGAAAAATTTCTTTTAGGTACTTGCTTTCCTAAAACTGATGTGATACAATGATTTAATCCAGAAAAGGAGTAAAAAATATGCGGCAAGGTATTCTTAAATAAAACTATAATCAAATAGTGGGAACAAAGGATTATGATAGCTCCTTTTGTAGGGGCTTAGTTTTTTGTACCCAATTTAAGAATACTTTTGCCTTATCAATTTTGACATATCCCCAAAAACAGCAATCACAAACAGGTGTATGCTGTATATGTGTATGTCCGCAACTTATAATCCCCAGTGGTAAAAGTATTTTACTGCTGGGGATTTTTATGCCCTTTGGGGCTGTAAAGGGAGGACAATCACATGAAAATAATCAATATTGGAATTCTTGCCCATGTAGACGCTGGAAAGACGACCTTGACGGAGAGCCTGCTATATGCCAGCGGAGCCATTTCAGAACCGGGGAGCGTCGAAAAAGGGACAACGAGGACGGACACCATGTTTTTGGAGCGGCAGCGTGGGATTACCATTCAAGCGGCAGTCACTTCCTTCCAGTGGCACAGATGTAAAGTTAACATTGTGGATACGCCCGGCCACATGGATTTTTTGGCGGAGGTGTACCGCTCTTTGGCTGTTTTAGATGGGGCCATCTTGGTGATCTCCGCTAAAGATGGCGTGCAGGCCCAGACCCGTATTCTGTTCCATGCCCTGCGGAAAATGAACATTCCCACCGTTATCTTTATCAACAAGATCGACCAGGCTGGCGTTGATTTGCAGAGCGTGGTTCAGTCTGTTCGGGATAAGCTCTCCGCCGATATTATCATCAAGCAGACGGTGTCGCTGTCCCCGGAAATAGTCCTGGAGGAAAATACCGACATAGAAGCATGGGATGCGGTCATCGAAAATAACGATGAATTATTGGAAAAGTATATCGCAGGAGAACCAATCAGCCGGGAAAAACTTGCGCGGGAGGAACAGCAGCGGGTTCAAGACGCCTCCCTGTTCCCAGTCTATCATGGCAGCGCCAAAAATGGCCTTGGCATTCAACCGTTGATGGATGCGGTGACAGGGCTGTTCCAACCGATTGGGGAACAGGGGGGCGCCGCCCTATGCGGCAGCGTTTTCAAGGTTGAGTACACCGATTGCGGCCAGCGGCGTGTCTATCTACGGTTATACAGCGGAACGCTGCGCCTGCGGGATACGGTGGCCCTGGCCGGGAGAGAAAAGCTGAAAATCACAGAGATGCGTATTCCATCCAAAGGGGAAATTGTTCGGACAGACACCGCTTATCAGGGTGAAATTGTTATCCTTCCCAGCGACAGCGTGAGGTTAAACGATGTATTAGGGGACCAAACCCGGCTCCCTCGTAAAAGGTGGCGCGAGGACCCCCTCCCCATGCTGCGGACGACGATTGCGCCGAAAACGGCAGCGCAAAGAGAACGGCTGCTGGACGCTCTTACGCAACTTGCGGATACTGACCCGCTTTTGCGTTGCGAAGTGGATTCCATCACCCATGAGATCATTCTTTCTTTTTTGGGCCGGGTGCAGTTGGAGGTTGTTTCCGCTTTGCTGTCGGAAAAATACAAGCTTGAAACAGTGGTAAAGGAACCCTCCGTCATTTATATGGAGCGGCCGCTCAAAGCAGCCAGCCACACCATCCATATCGAGGTGCCGCCCAACCCGTTTTGGGCATCCATAGGACTGTCTGTTACACCACTCTCGCTTGGCTCCGGTGTACAATACGAGAGCCGGGTTTCGCTGGGATACTTGAACCAGAGTTTTCAAAACGCTGTCAGGGATGGTATCCGTTACGGGCTGGAGCAGGGCTTGTTCGGCTGGAACGTAACGGACTGTAAGATTTGCTTTGAATACGGGCTTTATTACAGTCCGGTCAGCACGCCGGCGGACTTCCGCTCATTGGCCCCGATTGTATTGGAACAGGCATTGAAGGAATCGGGGACGCAGCTGCTGGAACCTTATCTCTCCTTCATCCTCTATGCGCCCCAGGAATACCTTTCCAGGGCTTATCATGATGCACCGAAATACTGTGCCACCATCGAAACGGCCCAGGTAAAAAAGGATGAAGTTGTCTTTACTGGCGAGATTCCCGCCCGCTGTATACAGGCATACCGTACTGATCTGGCCTTTTACACCAACGGGCGGAGCGTATGCCTTACAGAGCTGAAAGGATATCAGGCCGCTGTCGGTCAGCCGGTCATCCAGCCCCGCCGTCCAAACAGCCGCCTGGACAAGGTGCGCCATATGTTTCAGAAGGTAATGTAAAGATACATAATCGTCAAGACGGCAACAATCAGAAGTTATGGAGGGTAACAATGGAATATAGTAAGGAAGATTTAATGGAAGCAAAAAAGCAAATTTGGGGAGTGGGAGAGAACATGGGAACAGAGGAAAGTAAAAAAATCTGGGAGGAGAACGCACAATTTTGGGATAATGCAATGGGTGACGAATCTAATGAATTTCACAGAGAGGTAGTGCGTCCCAAAGTAACGGAACTTCTATCTCCTAATCCTGCGGATTACATTTTGGATATTGCGTGTGGCAATGGAAATTATTCTTCGTATCTTGCACAAAGAGGCGCTTCGGTTGTCGCTTTTGATTACAGCAAAAAAATGATAGAATTGGCTAAAAGACGGCAATCACAATATGCAAAACAAATTGAATTTTGTGTGGCGGATGCGACCGATAGAAAAAGTATATTAGAATTAAAAAGAAATCGAGCCTTTACGAAAGCAGTTTCTAATATGGCAATTATGGATATTACGGATATTGAACCACTTCTTATGGCTGTTTATGAACTGTTGCAGGAAAGCGGAATTTTTGTCTTTGCAACGCAACACCCTTGTTTTGTCACGTTGACTGAAAAATATATGACACCGCACAGTTACTATGATATAGCGATTGAAGGGCAACCGAAAGAGCAGATTTATTATCATCGTTCCATACAAGATATTTTTAACCTTTGTTTTAGAGCTGGATTTGTCATTGATGGATTTTATGAAGAATGTTTTAAAACCAACAAAGAAATTCCTATGGTAATGATAGTAAGGCTTAAGAAGGTAAAACGTGATAGCTTAAAATAAATTCAAGTTTGTCGGGTAAATAGCAAACCCAGCCGAGCCAGTCAACGGTCAAGATGAACGGCGCATATGTGAAGTGCTCCCCAAAAGTTGGACAAAAGTTATGCGGCAAAGCCATTTTGAATTCTGTATTGGACAGGACTTAACCCATTCAATTTTTCTTTGATTCGGTTATGGTTATAGTATTCAAGATAAGC